>Ga0210410_10000253_pt1 | contig 69416 bp, 67 predicted proteins | sample IncBWC4MmetaG_FD_161058 | JGI IMG/M metagenome (GOLD analysis project Ga0210410, IMG submission 161058) | Forest soil microbial communities from Barre Woods Harvard Forest LTER site, Petersham, Massachusetts, United States - Inc-BW-C-4-M | ecosystem: Environmental > Terrestrial > Soil >... | reverse complement strand
TGCCTTTCCACCTGCCCAAGGACGAGCTGCAGCTTGCCGGTCAGCCGCGCCGAATAAATCCTGTGTAGCAGTGCGAACAGTTCGTGGTGACTTTCGATTTCTCCGGAATCGAGTGGCCGCGCATCCGGCGCAAACCAGGTCCGTGGTCCCGCCGCGGCGATTTTTCTTTTCTCTGCCTCCAAGTGCTGGATATACCGGTTCAGCCGCGCTCGGTGGTCTGCCAGCATGTGCAGAAATTTCACGCCCATGCCTTGGCCGGGTTTTGCGTGCCGCACCGCGCCGCGGGCGCGCACTTCGCCGCTCGGCACGTCGAAGAGCAATTCTAGGTTCGTCCCGGGAGGAGGGGGTTCGGCAACGCGGAGAAACACCCCGCCCATGCTGAGCGTCCCCACGCATGAGACGTCGCGCTTCCCGCCGCCTTGCCAGGCCACGCGAAATTCCTTTGGCGTATTGTAGCGGGTCTGGCGGCGCCGTTCTCTTTCTTGGCTTTCGATGATGAATCCTTGTGCCCAGAATAACCTGCTCACAAGGTTCTAAGGTGGCTCGGTGCCCTATTGCGCATCGTCCGTGGGTTCGGGGGCAACTCTCCCGCGTGGGACCCTCTCCCTGCCAGAAACATTTTCCCGCCCCGTCCGTATACCTGCTTCACCCCGTTGAACTTTTCCCATCCTCCTTGCCAAATCACCAGGGGTTTGCTATTCGATATCGTGTAATCTAGTCCACCGGGGGGCCAGGGCCAATGAGGGATGAGACCACCAGGCAGGCAGCTGAAGAATACCTCGCTACAAAGCTCACGGAAGACGAGCAGAGATACGAGAACGAGCACAATAGGGCAGCGGCTATCACTCTCTCTCTCTCGTGGTTTGGAAGAGATTTCAAGACGCCCTTCTCGCCCAGTGCCGCGAGTGGAATACGGTGACGCAAGAAGAGACTCTTACTATCAGGGAGACTCCCGTTGGAGATCTCAGGATTTGGTGCGCTGGCAGATCGAAAGCGATGAATGTACATTACGATTCCAGGAAACACTTGATCACCGTCAAGAATGCAGGGCGCCTCGAACACGAAAAAGACGTGATACTTCATATCGAGGGCTACCGCGCCGGCCCCGACCGGGATAATCGCGATGCTCGCCTGGTGCGCAACGAACAGCCCGTCAACATGGAGATGTTGATCCTGGGCGAGCTTCGCGTTCTCACCGGCATCGGCCGCCAAAGAAGCGCTTAAGGATTTGCGGAGGACAATTTGGGGCGTTGACGAAAGTTTGGGGAGGCTCCCATGCACGAAATGAGGAGAAGGTTTGTAATCGTCCTGGCGGCGGGAATTTTTCTTGCGGCAGGAGCGGAGCCGGTATTCGCCCAACGCCATGCCCGCCAGCCGAATCTCCAACAACAGCCATATCACCCACCGGTCAATGGGATAAACCAGAATCAGCCGCTCGATCCAAAGGCTGCGAAGGCCGCTATGCTGCTGCAGAACGAAAAGCAATTCCGTGAGGGCCTCGCACAACTGTCTCTGCTTGTGAACGAGCTGAAAGAAGAAGTGGACAAGACTCCCACCACGGATGTGCTGCCCGCGAAAATGTACAAGAAGGCGCAGGAAATCGAGAAGCTGGCGAAACAGATCAAAAACAAAGTCAAAGGATAAACAAAAACTCCCCGGCGCCGCCAGGTGCCTTGGCTGCTCGTCTTGCTCTCCGGTCTTAATTCCATCGATCCCCGCGAGTTCGCCGGACTTACCCCATTCATTTCACCCGGTTATACGTGAAGTCATATTCGACCATCCAGGTTTTCCCGCCATCCGTTGAGCCTTGGCTGAACTGCATCACCCGGTCGGGTCCTTGCGGGATGAATTGCAGGTGCCGTTTCAATTTTTGGCCGTCGCCTTGCGGGATTTCATCTGTCCAATAATCCATGATTCCGTCTTTGAGCTCGCCGTAAAAGTGGATCATCCCCTGGGAATTGTCTACCCAAAATTGCTCCCAACGCTTCAAGCTCGTGTTGTAGGTGTTGTAGCTTTTTCCCTGGTAGGGATTATTCAGGCTCGTCCAGTTCTCCAGAATCACGCAATCGTTCAGGATTCGCTCGATCTTGCTTGTTCCCGCGGATACGCCCCCCTGCGTTGTCACCACGTTCCACTCTCCCACCCAAAAATCAAACTGACGATTTTCCGCGGCGTAGGCGCATGGCTTCTGGTTGCGCGTGGCCTGTTCGACAAGCTTTTGAAACGAAGCCTCGCTCCTCATTCCCGCCAGTTCCGCATCGGACATCATCAGCTCGGGCTGGCCAAATCCGTCTTGCACGGCTCGCGCAAGGTACTGCTTCGCATTGTCGTTCCTCTTCAACGAAGCGTGGCAAAGCGCGATTTCATATTCCGCCTGAAAATTAGCGGCGCCGTTCTCGATGGATTTCTCCAATGCCTTGATCGCCTGCTCCTGTTCCCCCTTGCCGTGCAGCGACACGCCAAGCCGGTACCACGCCCGGCCATTTTTCGGTTCGGCTGCGGTGATGTGGCCGTATAGCTCGGCGGCCCTTCCCCAGTCTTTCGCCGCGTACGCCGCGTTCGCCGCCGTGGCATCCGGCGAAGCCGTCTGCGCCCGAGCGCCTTCACAACTCAACGCAATGAAAGCAGTTAGTACAAGAACCTGGAACGCAGTTCGTTTCATCGTCATCATCCCTTTTGGTGGAAACTTTGTCGGGTTAGACGGTAGATCCCGAACCCGGTGAGCGCCACTCGTTCCTCTTGGATCATCGCAAACATGTCGGCGATCTCTACCCTGAAGCGGGCGTGCTTGCGGCGGGAGGAGGCTGCGCACCCGGCGGGGCGGTTGCGCGGTGAAGCGTTTTCGGCAACGGCGCGGGAGCGGTGCGAGGCGGGGCCGGGTAGATCTTGCGAAGGACCTGCTCCCAGCCCTGATAGTTCTGCGCGCGAATCGTTTCCTGCTTGACTCCGCCCTGGCCATAGAAAAGAAGCTGGGCTAGATAGGCCAAGAGTCGGGCGTTGCGAACGGGGATGCGGTTGGCGGCGACAAGCTTGAAGAGCTTGCCGACGACGTGCTGGATGTCAGTGGCGGTCTTGAAGTCGCCGGTGAGCGAGGCGAGCTCTTCGCCGATGTTGTCGAGTTCGAGGAGTTGCTGCTCCTCGCGGGCGTGGAAGAGGCAGAGAGAAGGATGAGAATCGTGGCGAAGCATGCGACATTGGCGGCCGTCGGCGAAAGGAAATTGACAGAGGGTCGATTCGTCGGAAGCGGCGCGAGAGCGAGATTGCTTTGTAGTTTTCATGGTGATCTCCGGAAAAGAAGTAATGAGGCAACGAAATAACGAAGTAAGGAAAGCCCCCCCACCCCCGCCAATTTTTGGATGTGTGGCAAATACAGGACTTTAAGCTGGATTCTGCCCTTGACGCAAGGTAAGCGCCAAAGTAGACTCCCCCTTGAAGGCAAAAGGGGAGGTCTGCCCAATGGTTATCCTGAAAGATTTCTGGTTTCCCTTATTTCTTGCTGCGTTTGGTGGAGCGCTCTCTATGGTCGGACTTGCAGTTGAGGGCAGCGCTCGTCGTCACTGGCTTGCTGCCGCTGTGGTGTTGTGGGCGGGTGCGGCCCTAGCTGCAATTTATGGCGACCCAGTACGTGGCCCGTTTTATGGATTGACACATCCTTCTGCAAAGGACCAGTTTACGATTCATGCTGGTATAACGATGCGCTTGCCAGTGAAGGGGTTAAAAGATGGAATAGACTTCACGAAAGTGTTTGCTATATCGAATGACCCCATTCAATTATTTGTCAAAAGAACTTGGTGGAGTGGCAGACGCTGCGACTTAAAGATAAAAACCGATGGAGGCCAGTTTATGAGTTTAATTGAGAATAACAAAGTAACTGGCGAGGCTCCTATCGGTACAGACAGAAATTTCGATGATACCGCACTTGAGATAGTAAATGGGGAGCGACTTCCGGTGTTGCAGGTTATCTGGGAAGGCGAAGATGATGTTTATATCAACGCGGTTATCACAAACGGTACAATTGCGACTATCCTGAAAGACAGCAAACTGACATTCAAGCCAATCGCTTCTTTAACTCCAAATGATTTAGCAACAAGGATTTTCAAGTATCCATCGTATGCGAATCGAGGCAAAAGGGAGTGAGTACGTCTATGCAGCGTCCTCCACCTTTGCAGTTAAGTGTTTGTATTCGATGTTTGGAGAAGCAATTAGCTTGAGAATCGTATCGCGGAAAAGATAGGGGTTCTTGCGATTGTTGAACCGGAAGCACATCTCATCTAGATAGGCCGGGAGATGTTTCGCAGAGACTTTATGCCACGTTCCCACAATGCCGCGTTTGAGCAGCGAGAAAGCCGATTCCACAGTGTTTGTGTGAACGTCTCCGTGAGCGTATTCCCGCGTGTGATTGATGGTCTTGTGAAGATTCTTTTGCATCTTGTCGAGCGCCCACGGATAGATAGCCGATTCGTCTGTTACGATGACCTCAACGTGGCTACCAACGTTCGCGTTGATAATCTCCCGCACGGTTGCAGACTTGGCGTCCTCAGCGTGAATCAGCCGGAGATCGCCGTTGCGCTGCCGGATACCGATGACAACCTGCTTATCACTCTTTGGTCTCCAGCGGCGCGCCTTGCCGCCAACGTATGTCTCATCTATCTCAACGGTACCGCCGAGTTTCTTGGGGGCGGTCTCAAGCATAGCTGCCCGGATTCTATGGCAGAGATACCACGCCGTTCTGTAGGTTGTCTTGAGCATCCGTTGCATCTGGAGCGCCGACATTCCTTTCTTAGACTCACAGAGCAGGTACGTCGCAAGAAACCATTTATGCAGCGGCAGATGCGTGTCATGGAAAATAGTCCCAGCCGTAGCGGAGAACTGATAGCGGCATGAATCACAATCAAATTGATTCCGGGCAACAATGCGTGAGATTTTTTCAGACTTACAGGCGGGGCAACGCACGCCTTGAGGCCAGCGCATATTCTCGATGGCCTTCCGGCAGTTCTCATCGTCGCCGAACTGCTCAATCAGTTTGCACAAATCCATTTGTTCTCTCATTGAGGCACCATGCGAAAGAAAGTTAAGAAACAACCGAAAGACATGACCACAGATGAGCTTGCTCGGCATGTGTTCCATCCGAAAGTACTCAAGGCGGCCAAGAAGCACATTGCGAGGTTGAATGCGAAGCTCACAAAGAAAGACTAGCAGAAAGCCAACCCTGTGTCAAGGGCATAATCACGCTTTAAGTCGTGTGTTTTTGGAAGTGTGGCAAGGAAAGAGCTTGGGAGTTCATTTTTCGGATGTGTGGCAAATGAAAGACTTAGTGGCCTCTCGCTGAAAGCGCTCGGGGTAAACGAGTGGCCCCTCGACTCCGCTCGGGACAAGCGAGTGATGAGTGGCGAGAAAAAGGCAGAAGAGCGAATAAGAGCGCGTGGGCAGTCTGGCGTTGCCGGGGCGCGGTTAATCGATTGGTGGCTGAGAGTCACGAGGCATGTTAGCATATCTATTATGACCTGTCAAGTGTGTACTTACATGTTATTCGAATGGACGGTGGAAAAAAGAGGAAAATCGTTCGAATAAGCTGTAGAAAAACATTCGAAAGGAAAAGTCAATCCGGAAGAGTTAGAAGGAAAAAGCCCCGCTCCTGCCGCGTGTGAATGGGGCGCCCTGCACCACCCGCGATGGGTCGAGGTGACACGCGGCATGTTACCACGAGCGTCCATGGAACGGTCGAAATTGGGCGTTGGATGGCGATTTTAGAAGGCGGAACGGGTGAGGAAAAACAGAGGAAGCGAAGAAGGGACAGACCCCCACCCTTTGCAAAAACAAGGCGCAAAGGGCTGGGCCACCCAAGATGGTCTTAAGACTTAAGGTGCGGCCATCCGCCTGTCAGGCTTCGGGTACCGTGACCATTTCCAAGGGCTGCACATCCCGAGCAACCTTGGCGGCGATCTCGTCCTCAGCCACTTCGAGGTCGTAACGTGTCTGGAGATTCATCCAGAATGCGGGGGAGTTTTTGAAATAGCGGGCAAAGCGCAAGGCCGTGTCGGCGGTGATGCCGCGGCGCTCGTTCACGATGTCCGCAATCCGCGTCACCGGGACGCGCAAGGCCATGGCCATCTTGTTCATGCTCAGTCCCAATGGGGTCATGAACTCCTCGCGGAGAATTTCGCCCGGATGCACTGGCTTTATTTTCCTTGCCATGGTGTCCTTCCCTTAGTGGTAATCCACGATCTCGACTTCATAGGCGTTGCCGTCGCGCCACGTAAAGCAAAGGCGCCACTGGTCATTGATGCGGATGCTGTACTGGCCCTCGCGATCGGCCTTGAGGCGCTCCAATCGGTTCCCAGGCAGCAACGAGAGCGTGCGCAAATCCGGCGCCGCGTCGATCATGTCGAGTTTCCGCAGGGCTTGACGCTCAATGGCCTTGAACCGGCGCACGGCTTCCCGGTGGAAAAGGCGCTCCGTATCCGCACAGCGGAAAGTCCGGATCACAATGAGAAGATATACTGTTATTCGGTAAATGTCAAACAGTATAGCTTTCGGCGGACTGAAGCATTCTGAAAATCCCCACCCTTCGACTTCGTCGAAGATGGTCCACCCGCCTGGGAAATCCTCTTGTGGACAGTCGTTCGGTGGGGTTGTTCGTTCCAGGCGACTACTGTGTGGAGTGTTCCAAATTGGGCAGTTTTACGAACTGTCTCGCCGTATCTTCTCTCAATGCGAATGAGGGACCTGACGCCCAAACAGTTATCCTCCGTCCCCTGTCCTACGTGTGGTGTCCCTGCCTGGAGGCGTTGTGTGCTGCATTCAGGTGGCCCGCGCCGAGAGCCACACGTAGAACGGAAGCTTTCCGCGGCTGAGGCGATTGGGACGAAAAAAATTCCCCGTGGCCCTGGACGCCAATAAATCCCCTTCCGACAAACAATCCGAGATATGCGGTCATAGGCCCTACTACCAACAGTGATCTGGAAGTTTTCCTATAAGCGAGAAAGTTGGTGCTTACTCGTGCAGGACAACACTTAGGAGGGATTTGTGGACCTGAAGTCCGCCGTTATAATGAATGAAGCCCAGTTTCCTGAATTTATTCATGAAAAAGTTGACTCGGGAGCGCGTTGTGCCGATCATCTCCGCCAGCGTTTCTTGCGATACTTTGGGGATCAATCCCTCGGGCTGGTCTTCCTTGCCGTAACGGGCCAGCAAGAGAAGAGTGCGCGCGAGGCGTTTCTCGCTGGAGTTGAATAGCTGATCGATCAAGTCCTCCTCGATGCGGATGTTCCGTGAAAGCATATGAGCCACGAAGCGGTCGGAGAAAGCGTGTTCAGCGTGAAGCACGCGAATCATCTCTTTTTTTTCAATAACGAGTAACCTGGTGGGTACAACCGCGTTTGCTGTCCCCATTCGAACCGACTGACCTGCCATGCCCCCTTCACCAAAAAAATCGCCTGGTCCCAGAAGGGCGACGACCGCCTCCTTGCCAACCTCATTGACAACAGAGAGCTTCACACCGCCCTCTTGAACGTACATCACGCTCGTAGCGGGATCACCTTGAGAGTAGATCTTCTGCGATCTTCGATATTCCACAACTTTTCTGGCGACACCGGCCGAATCGAGAAAAGCTTGGGCATCGAAAGCGAGTTCCAGCTTGAGTTTTAAATTGGATTTGATCTTCTCGGAAGTCGTGGATGCCCGCATAGAGACACCACCTGATTACGTATAGCGCAATCAAGCCGTTCTAGTCAAGAAGTTCTTGGTTGATTGGTAGAGGTCTAGCTTGAATCGGTTGCTTGACCGGCACTTGTAACGAGAAAGATTAGATGGCTCCGACTAAGTTGACTTCTGGTTTATCATCGGCTCCGCTTTGGTTTTGAGAGATGTCCCATTTCGGACAGATTGTTAGACCCTCTTTTGGTTAAATTGACATTCAATCGCAGATCCCATGAAGGCTCACCCAAGGAATGCAAGGCACTCCGGTGCCATTCAGGATTGACATGAGCGGGAAAAACTTTCGAGTCCTACAGACAGGCCAACGGACGAACACCGAGGGAAAACAAGTAAGTAACAAAGTACTGCTAGCAACGCCCGATAATGAATACGAGTTGATGCGTTCCGACTTGACGCATATCGACCTGCCGCATCATCTCAGCCTTCATGAGCCGACGGAAAATATCGAGTTCGTGTATTTCCCGAACCGTGGAATGGTTTCTCAGGTTGTAGTGACCAAAGACGGCCGAACCGTGGAAGTGGGCGTGGTGGGGAACGAGGGCTATGTTGGGGCAGGATTGGCAGTCGGTCTGACCAGAAGTTCGGTGCGTGAAATCATCCAGATCGCCGGCGATGGCTTCCGAATGATGGGGAATGCGCTCGAACGTATTCTGCGGTCGGCTCCGCAGTTGCAGACGATCTTGAACAGGCATAGCGGGCTGCAAGCGATGCAAGTGGCACAGACCGCGGCTTGCAATCGGCTCCACGACATACAGCAGCGCCTCTCGCGGTGGCTGCTGATGACGCAGGATCGAGTGAATTTGGGAGTGCTTCCCATCACTCACGATTTCATTGCGACCATGATGGGTACGGACCGAGCCACGGTGAGCGTGGCAGCATCCGTACTGCAGAAAAAGGGAATCATAGAATACGCGCGAGGCGCCGTGAAGGTTGTGAACCGCCGGAAACTCCAGAACTCCGCGTGTGAGTGTTACGGTGTCATTCAACAGTTCGAGGATGAACTAGGGTTGAGATAGCCATTCTTGTCAGTGCCGGGTAACCGCCTTAATCGGGCGCGATTGCATAATGAACTCCTCTCGGATGCAGCTCGATCTCATATCTTGGTGCAGCGTATAGTTTTGACTTATTCGTGAAGCACGACGCTCAAGAGAGAAGTGTTGATCTGAAGTCCGCCATTGTATCTGATGAAACCCAGTTTCCTGAATTTGTTCATGAAAAAATTGACCCGTGAGCGTGTTGTACCGATCATCTCCGCCAGCGTTTCTTGCGATACTTTGGGGAGTACACCGTGGGGCTGGTCTTCTTTGCCGTAACGCGCAAGCAATAGAAGAGTACGGGCGAGCCGCTTCTCGCTCGAGTTGAATAGCTGATCGATCAAGTCCTCCTCGATTCGAATGTTCCGTGCCAGCATGAAACTGATGAACCGGTCAGATAGGGCGTGCTGTTCGTGAAGCACCTTGAACATTTCACTCTTCTCGATGACCAGCACGGTGCTTGAGGTAATCGTGGCGGCCGTCCCCATGCGAACGGACTGGCCTGCTAGGCAGCCTTCACCAAAGAAGTCGCCTGGTCCCAGAATGGCGATGACCGCTTCTTTGCCGCCTTCACTAACCACGGTGAGCTTCACTCTGCCTTCTTGTAAGTACATTACGCTCTTAGCGGCATCACCTTGAGAGTAAACGACCTCCGCTCTCTTGAACTCCTTAACTTTTCTCGCCACGCCGGCCGAGTCGAGAAAAGCTTGCGCATCGAAAACGTGCACCCTTACATTTTTGCGTTCTTTGACCATCGCAGCCAGATGAGTCCTCAAATTCAATCTAACTGCGAAGGAGGATTACTGTCTGTGGGGTGCGCAACAGTTCGAAAAGTGTTGTGGTAACAGCCGAGACGCAGGGATGTTGCTGTCTGTCCCTGAGACCTGTCACGTAAGTCCTGGGCGGGTGGCCGCGCCTTAAGTCTTGAAAATATCTTGGGTGGCCCTCTTCGCTCCGCGAGCCCTTCCCCACCCGTTCCACCCCCCAGAATTACCGTCCAACGCCGAAATTCGACCGTTCACTGGAAATCGCTACTTCTTCGCCAGGGGAAACAGCGTCGGTTCGGCGGGAGGCTGGTCGGCGATGGCGTCGAGTTCGGGAAAGTGCACGCGCAGCGGCTCGGGCACCTTCACTTTGGAGCGCTTGAGGATGCTGATGAGCTGGAGGGCGTTGACGACAGCTTTGCCTTGATAGTGATTGTTGGTGACGACAAAGGTGTCGCGAGCGTTCTCCGCGACTTTGCGGATGCGCCCGGCCCAGGGAGTAAGTTCTTCCGGGGAATAAAGATAGTTGTAGCGTTCGTGGGTGGGGATGGTAGCGTCGTCGGTGAACCAGGTGTCGTACCGGCGCCCGTGGAGGCGGACGTAGCCCACGGGCGAGGTGGCCGATTCGGAAGGTTCGAGCGAACGGCCGATGATGGGCTGGTCAATGTTGCAGAAACCCGCGCTGTGCTCGCGGAGCAGCGCGAAGGTATCGGGAGTGTTCCAGGAAGCGTGGCGCACTTCGACAACGAGGGGATAGTCGGCGAAGCGCTTCAAGAGCGCGGAAAGATAAGCGACGGTTTCGGGCGTGCGATGGAACGAGAAAGGGAATTGCAGGAGGACCGCTCCGAGCTTGCCGGCTTTTTGCAGAGGCTCGAAGCCAGCGCGCACGATGCGTTCGTCGGACGAAGTGGCTGTGGTATCGTGCGTAAACCCTTGCCAGAGTTTGGCGGTGAAAATGAAGCGCGGATTGGCCGCCACGCGGCCGAGCCATTGCGTGGCGTGGTCCGGGCGAAGCGGCTGGTAAAACGAGGTGTTGATCTCAATGGTGTCAAAGAATTCCGCGAGATAGGACGCTTCGTGAAAGCCTTTGGGCCGGCGAATAGGGTAAACGTAGCCGGCCCAGTCCGGGTAGGACCAGCCGGCCGGGCCCACGCGAATGATTTGTGCGGCCTGCTGCTGCGAACCTTCCTGCGCGGGTACCTGCAAAGGTCCCCGCGCAGGCTTGGCCGCTCGTTCTGGCGATGGCGAATCGGCGGACTTTGCGGTTCGACGTGGCATCTAAGTGGAAGAGCGCTTTCCGTAGAACGAAGCGTAGAGTTTGCCGAGCGCTGTTGTCAACGCGGGGGAGAGCACTAAAGGGGTTCCGGGAATTTATTGGGAGGAGCAAATGATTTCTGGCGCTCACGTAGTTATCTACAGTAAGAACGCCGAGGCGGACCGCGCATTTTTTCGAGACGTCCTCGGATTCGAATCCGTGGATGCGGGACATGGCTGGCTGATCTTCGCCCTGCCGCCAGCAGAAGCAGCATTCCACCCGTCGGATGAGAATAGCGCCAACGAACTCTATTTGATGTGCGAGGATCTGAGAGCGGAAATGGCTTCCCTCGCGAAGAGGGGCGTTAAGTGCTCTGCTGTTGAGGAAGCACGATGGGGTTCCATAACGAAGATGCGACTTCCCGGTGGAGGCGACGTTCGCCTTTATCAACCGAAGCATCCTACCGCCTTGGGCTTGAAATGATGCGCACGTCAAACTTGGACAGTTCCAAACGAGGGGCGGGTTTGCCGTGAACGGTGCAGGCTGCTATGCTGTCACCATGATGCGGTGCAGAAGCGAAATCTGCGTCGCGGCCCTTCCCCGCACGAATTCCTACAGGTGCATCCATGAAACTTTCCATCAGCTACAGGAACGTCGAGTCGCACCAACCGGTCGAGGCCGAAGTCGAACGGCACCTCGGTAAGCTGGCAAGATTGTTGAAGAGCTATGCACCGGATCTGGTGCAGCTCCACGGCGTGTTTGCAAAGAATTCGCATAAGGAACAACAATCCTGCACGCTGAATTTGTCGCTACCGACGGGGAACCTGCATGCCACGGCGACGGGGACAAGCGTGCGAACGAGCTGCAAGAAAGCGTTCGCAGAATTGGAGTCGCAGGTGAAGAAGCACCAGTCGAAATTGCGCAAAGATTACGAATGGAAGCGCAAACGCCCGCGCGTCCGCGCCGAAGCGACCATCTGAATTTTCCGGAGATCGCCCACTTGTTGGCAAGAGGAACAGTCAGCGGCTTTGACTGTTTCACGCGATGCTTATGCGCGCCCGCAAATGGTGAGTCACGGGCTTGGTTTGAGCGCGCAGGGAAGAATGCTAAGATTGAAGAGTTTCACTGGCAGGATCGACGCGGCACGTTTCAGTGTGTCTCGAGGGCCAATCAAGCAGCAATGTTTTGAGTAGATTAGGGGCGTAGCTCAGTGGTAGAGCAGCGGCCTTTTAAGCCGAAGGTCGTGGGTTCGATCCCCACCGCCCCTACCAAACTTCTTTCATATCAACATGTTAAGCGATTGCGCGTGTTCCATTCGCGAGTTTTGTTCCAATTGAACGGTTAGCAATGCGCTCCATCGACTCACGCTGCGACTGCGGGATGACGTGTGCGTAGACTTTAAGCGTCGTTCTCACATCTGCATGCCGCATCTGGGCCTGCAAAACGGTGATAGGTTCGCTCTCGGCTAACTCCGTGGCCAGGCCATGTCGAAAAGCGTGTAGACCTACTTTTTCGGCAGGGATTCCCAGCTTTCGGAGGATCGGCTTCAGTCCTGACCGCACTACGTTGTTTCTCGAATAGGCGAAGCCTTCCTTGCGCGGGGCAGGGAAGAGCAATTTGCCCGGATTCTCTTTCCAATGATGCTTGAGATAATTCCGCAGCAAGGCTTCCAGACTCGATGGCATCGGAAGCAAGGCCACGGACTTTTTTGTTTTTGGCTGACGAACAACCCTAGTTCGGTCGTCCGCCGACTTGTTCACGCGAATCGCCTTTGCTCGAGATCCAAATCGCCCACTGTCAAGGCCATCAACTCGCCCGCTCTTGCGCCCATTAACGAAGCAAGAGCAAACATCGTCTTGTAAGGCTCTCTAGCGGCCCGAAACAATCTGGTTAACCTGCTCGCTCGTAAAGTACGGACGCTCTGGTGTCTCGGCCGCCCGCAGAGTCAAATCCGAGAACGAGACCGATCTTTGCAAAGATCGCTAAGGGGTTGGAAGAGAACAAAATCGTCGGAAGCGCAAATATGCTTGACTACGCGGTGATCCGGCCAACACTTCACTTTTCATTGGCCGCGGCCAGCATACGAACCTTCGAGTTGCTTTGCTACCCGCTCGGCAATTCATTCCACTTGATCGAGCGGCCCGTGAATCTTAGCCCTACATAGAAGCCACCTCTTTCCCGGACGTGGCAATAGACCACTTGCGCGGGCTGCGGGAATTCACCCGCATGTGGCGTGATCAGCGGTTCCCCGCCGGGTTGCCACTTCTGCTTGGTCACCAGCCGGACCCCGTGCGGGCTGACGTTCCGCGTGAACACCCGCTCACCGGTGCGCGGTTCGTTCTCCCTGGCGAGGTACACGGGCACCTGCATCGAGAGGCGCCTCTCAATTCTGCCGTCGAATAGAAACGAGCGAACAGCTGTTGGTGGAGTAAGACCGTCCATGGCTCGCGGGGATTCGCTCGCTGGATCTTTTAGTCCCTTGGAAATGCTTCCTCCTCTTAAACCTACACCATCTTTACGCCATCGCCGCACACCCGCCAAGTAGGAAGATACTCTATTCTTCGTGCAGGAAATCACCTTAGTACTCGCCGTCGGCGAGAACCGCATAACCTTCTTACCCTGCGCCTTGTCGAAGGGCAGGCTGTGCCCTTTGGCGCCCTGCCCGGCCCTTACGCCCATAAGCCTGTATTGCTCCTCCGTGATAATCCGCCAGTAGATTAGAAGCTTCCCCTTATAGGGAATCTCGCGTGCGTGTGCTCTTATCTAATAGAAGGAGGCCCAACCAATGATCAAAGCTAGCGCAGGTCTCGCGAACCAACTCATAGACCGAATCCTCGAACTCTCGGCAGATGCGCACATACGAAGACGGGGCACTGGTAAGGATTCTCCGGAGTTTCACAAGCTGACCGGAGCGATAGCAGCCTACGGAAAAGCGCTCGCGCTTCTCACCGCGCTTCAGCGGCGGGAAGAATTCTACGCAATGATCGATCAATTCGACACGCCCGCCTTCGCTGCGGCCTGTTAGTTCAGAAAAAAGCTGATTAAATATGTGGCGCGAAAATTGTCCTATGTGCCGCACCCCTCTCCAGTACCCACACGCAACTTAAGGGTTATCGCGGAAACACGTTTTAGAATCCCTGCGAGCAGTAACCTACTCCACTTAATGTCTTATTGCTCCAGAGTGTCTGAACCGGATACGCGCGGCCGTCGTTTCCGATCATATTGAACGGCGCGCCCGGTACCTGGAGGCCGTCGCCGACCCACGCGCATTTGTCGCCGATCTCCCAGCCCTGATAGTCGAACCAGCCGCCATTCTGCACCAAGCCGGTGGACGACTCGGCGCCCGGGTCGGTGAGGGTTTCGGCGATTTCGTGACCCAGCACGATGGTGACGCCGTCAAGATCGCCCGTGGGCGCGGGATTGACAAAGTCCTTCCCGCATCCGCCACCCGCATTCAGCACATAGGGCATGTTCGTGAACGAAATGCCCTGCTGCACGCCTGGATAACCCACGGGCGTCGTGTAATCGTGCCACGCGCAGTATTGGCTTTGATTGAACCCCGCATCGTTGAACTTCTGCGGCGTGGCGATCACGAAATTTGAATCGGCCAGGTCGGTGGCGTGAAAGAATTGCACCGCTCGCGCTGCTTCGCGCGCTAGGTCGATGGGGCTCAGATTATCGTGAATAGGGTTGGTATTGTCGTGCCACACGCCCGTCAACTGCTGCCCCGGGTTGCCGATCGTCGAATAGTTACCGTTGTAATTAGACTGATAATACTGCGTGACAACATCTCCCCACGTTGTGCCGCCCATGGCAGAGACGAATCTGGTCATCAGCGCCCCAGCGCCGTCCGGATCGCTGACCGGGTTACCCGCAGTTGTGTGATCGAATGCATTCGGCTGCCCCCAACCCCAAAGGACGAGGTAGATCTTGGGGCTCACCTGCACGTGTCCGCCGAAGTACGCCATGTTGACAGGCATGGGCTGTCCCGCGGCGACGCCGGGCGGGCAGGTGGGAAGGGTCATGCAGATGTCAATCGCGGGCGGCGTGATGCCGACGGAAGGCATGGCGTGTGGATTGGTGGGGGCAGAGCGCACACAGCCATCACCGGTCACGTCGAATGCCTTGTTGCTCCAAAGGGGCTGCACCGCGAACGAGGTGTGGCTATCCATGGGAACATTCCCAAGACCCTTCCAGGCACACTTGTCGCCGTTCTCGCTGCCCTGCACGTCGTTCCAGCCGTCCTGAACGCTCGCAAAATTGTCCGGGTCGGTGACAGCTTCGGCGTACTCGTGCCCGGTTACAATGCTGTAGCCGTCGAAGACCCCGTGGCCGAAGCTATCGCTGATCACGTTCACCGAGTTCATTCCACAACCGCCGGTGCCGAGGCCCGGCCAGTTCATGTTGAGGAACGGAATGAAGGAGTACTGTAGCCGGTAGGGATTGCCAAGGCCATCGATGCTGCTCGTCTGCGTGTGATAGCCGCAATAAACCGGCTGCCCGGTGGCAATGGTTGTCGGCGGCGTGAGGATGATGTAGGTCGCTTGCGGATCGTAATTGAAGTGAGCGGATGCGCGTATCGCTTCCATGGCTAGCGGATCATCGGCCACGTTTTCAGCCAAGCCCAGGGCGACGATGTCGCTGGGCACGGGCGTCGTGTCGGTCCACACACCCTTGAGTTGTTTCCTCGGGTTGGTCACAAACCCGCCGCCGCTGACGTTGGCGCAACTGGTGGTCCCGGCCGGGACGTTGTTACAGTATTCGGTCTGGATGGCCGCCCACGATGTGCCGCCGAGATTGCTCAAGAACGAAGTGACGTAGTTCTGCAGTTGCTGGCTGGTGTACTGCTTTCCGTTCGCGTCCGCGGTCGTGAAACCGTTAGCCCAATCAGGTCCCCAGAAAATCAGATAGATACCCGGCGTAGTCTCGACGCCGATGGCCCCAGCGCCCGCATTGCCGCCGTGATAAATCAGATCATTCGCCACCGAACTGGGATTGGACGCCTGTCCCGGCGCCCAAAAGAAATGCTTGTCATTGGTGGCTGCTGACGCTTGCGTGGTGATCACGGCCATCGAGATAGCCGTCGAGATAGTAATGATAGCGAGCGCTCGCAAGCCAAGGGCCGACAGACGTTCGAGAGTTTTTGTAGACATAGCCGTCTCCTTGGGGAGATCCCCGAAAGTGTTACCAAAATTGGAAAAGGCCTCACAACGAAGTGCAATAGGGTGACTACTAAACGCAGTCTCTTGGGACACGGTGCGAAATCCGTCGAGCACTGTTCATGAAGTATAAACGTAACTTCAATAATATAACGCGTCGAACCTGCTGGGCATCTCGACGGGAGATTACGGACGCTGAGAGGGAAATACCATCGGGGGAATCCTTGAAATCATTGTCAGATGAATACCCTAATCCCGGACAAAGGGTAGGCACAGTTTGCCGAAACCGATTACAGAACTGAGAGATTGGGTCCGCTGCAAGTAGAACAATAGGGCCTGGTAAACGCGGTTACCGTAGAAGTGAAATCGTCCCGGCCCAGACGGCCCTGTAAGCCGACAATCAGGCTCTAGGATGGGTTAGCCCGAGCAATCTCATTCAATCATCGAGACAACGTGCGAAACCTGTTCAACAATGCGATGAAGTGCGGGCGATCTGCATCACTCACCGCTGTGAATTTCAGGCCCAGTCCCCGACCGGGCTCTACATGCCGCACGACAGCCCCGGCTCTGATTTGTCCCTCCTGGACAAGAAAATCAACTTTGGCTGTCATACCCACGGCTTTTGGTCTAGGTGTTTCGACAAACAAACCACCCAGGCTCACGTTGCGAACTCGTGCAGTCTCGTCACGTCGCCGCTTTGCAGGAATCGTGTGACTTCGCAACCTGATTGTTTAACTGCCATTCATACAAAATCTCGCCTCCGTCAAGCGATGCGAGGCATAGATTCGCGATTGCGAGCAGGGATAATCCAAGTCTCTGCCTCTTCGGCTGAATATCACCCCTGTGGTGCGATGGCCCGAACAGTCCGCATGACCGCTTGGCGTGCGAGAAATGCAAGGTCAAAGGCACTTCCGAGCCTATTGTGGGCAGGAACTCTGAAGATCCAGAAGAACAACTGCGGATGCCCACCGGCGGGTACTTCGTACCGTCCGTTGATAGCCAGGCATTCGCCGCCCCAATCATAGCTCAGGCAGTGAAGCAAGGAGTCGGAGGACATGATAATGTCCGGATGCTTTCCCGCCACCTCAGTCAGACCGTGATGATACGAGAATTCCACCAGGATTCCCAAATCACGAATTTGGACTACCGAAGAGATTAGAGCATTCAGCAAGTAGCGCTCATTTCTGGTCGCCGACTTGAGAAGAAATGCTTGCGCTGCTTCTTGGAGCTTGCTCATCGTGACCGAGGCGGTTGTTTCAGGCGCGGTGGTCATCATACGTCTGTAGTCCAGGTCATAACGCCGCATGGCTTCGTCAGAGTCATGCGCTGCGCCTACTTCCCAATGGTCACCTGGATAGAGAACCACCGTGGGAACATGAAGCTCCTGGCTCACGAATCTGTACACGTCGCGGATATGATTGACAGCCTGGTTCATGAAGAAATTCTCGGCATGGCAGAAGTAGATGAAGCTGGCAAAGGGAACAAACATAGCAGGCTTGAAGATCTGAACCTGTGTCCGAACTTCAGCGAACTTCCGCTTCGCGTGCTCTTTGTGACATGCGTGGTCGCCAGGGTTTCCTACCCAGTTGGCAAAAGAGAACTGGGAGAGCAAGAGATCCACCCTGCCCAGTTTGGATTTGATGGCCTCCATATCTCGCCGCCGATCGTAAACGCAATCGTTCATATTCAGTACTGTCTTCCCCTCACTGAACACGGCCATCCAGGAATCAATCAGCCCTTGCCGGCCGGAGACCAGGCGGAAATCCTTTGCGAGATCCACAGGTTCACCTTCGACTAACTCCTGAACCTGAAAACCCAGGGCCCTGCAAACATTGACCACACGCTTGTCTTTCGTCTCGTGAAAAAGGACCGTAATTTTTCGGCGATATTGCTCCGGGATGCTTCTCAGGTTTGGCGGGCTAAAGTGGTCGGGATGTTCATGCGAAAGCCAAATGTGCGTGATATCGCCGAAATCCTCATAGCGCAGCTTTGTCTCCGAGAGCAGTTTCCATCCGCTATTGAAGATCGTCCCATCCAGCCAAGGATCACAGATAAGGCGAACGCCCGCCGATTCCAGAATAAAAGATGCATTGTTGACCCAATCTATGAACATGGCTGGCTCCCCTCCCATGTGCGCCTGATGGCTGAGTAAGAGTACGCACGAATCCCGAGAAGGCGTGTTCACTGTGGGACAGAATTCGCGACGAAGCCCTCGGCACGGCGCGAGATTTCTAAACTCTCATCGGATGTTGCCGACGTCACCGGCAAATGTGCAACGCCAGAAGCGGCTGGAGATCATCCGAAATTCTCACGTGGCCGTCTGCATTTGCTTTAGTCTGCATCCGACCGGCCCCGAATATAACCACAGACTTTCTATTTGGGGCCGATGTCATTTTGAGGAGGCAAGGGAAGGGCTGGCTCGCACATGTTCTCGAACAGCTCTTGCGGCTTCAACCCAAGCCTGACGCTCCACGAGGCTCATATGCGCGAACTCCGGCGCCAACACTGCACCAGGGCACCGCTCCTCCAACAAGCGCCAATAATGCATGAATGCCAATTCCCCAAGCCAGTCGTCTTGCATAGGGGACATCTTCTCCGGTCTTGTCCGTGGAACAATCAGGTAATCACCTGAAAAGGGCCTAAAGCAAATGGCTGTGGAATGCCTCACCATCCTCTTTGGGCAGGGTAGTAACCCGCCGAGAGAGAACCAAACGTGCTTCTTTCGTGTATGGCTATTCAAGAAATTGCGCGGTTTCAATTCCCCGTTCTTTCCTAGCGAGAAAGCTTCCGGCGAACACTGATGGCCACCCAGAGAAGCCCCATTGTAAGAAGAATCAGGGAAGGGGGTTCAGGAAGTGCAACAATTTGGTCCGGAATGAGTTGCTCGGACGTTTTATCCCAAGCCAATATCCAAGACCGTTCTTCGCGTGTGGGGTCACCGTTACCCGGCGTATGACCCCAATCGGAATTCAGGTGAGCTCCCGCGAAAGAACCAACCCCGGCGACAATCGAGAGGTTTAACTCATATTGACTGGATTCGGCCGCGTCAAACTCGGAGACAAAGAATTGATCGAAGCTGGTCAAGATCGAGAGTTCCCATTTACGATTCTGGGCGATGAAGCTCTGCCGCAAATCAAAAGTCAATTCTCCGATGGCGATTGTTGAGGCGGTAGCTTCGGGATCCCGGGTACTTGTTTGCGCGGCCGCGGCTGTCCTTCCCGCAATGGGGTCCGCTACGGCGGGCCTCGCACCCAGAATTAACAAGGTTGTGGTCAAGCTTATGACAGTTAGATTCTTAATCGGTATTGTCCACATATGAGACCTTCCTGACGCGCAGGGTCAATCGCAAATGCGGTGTATACCAATTTCGGGTGCACTCTCAAATCAGGTAAAAACTGTAAATTAACGTAAGGTCGTCGCTTGCGGAATTCTTATGATTGTTCAGGAGCGCCTAGCTTCTGTCCTCCTTTGAGGACCTAATTTGTCACGGCAATTATTCTGCATTGCCGGTTCGAAGCGGAAAGAGCTTGCGTATGTCGATTGGTTAGAGAAGGACCGCTCCCAAAAAAGGCAGACTCGTCTTTGTCGGCACATTTGTCGTGAGAAATTCGGCCGAACGCCGCGGCTTTAATTTGGTGAAACTTCCTGCTCATGATCCAGAGTCTTGGGAAGAAAATTCGCGAGCGCTGACGTGAAAAGCTGAGCGCCTTCGGGATTGAGATGAAGTTCGTCAGGCTGGTAATACTTGGTGGAGAGCGCCGCTGGGTCAATCGGTACCAATGTATCTACGCCGGCCTCTCGCGAAGCGATAACCATTCGCTGGATGGCATCCTCTGAAGACGGGGTGGGCGGAACAAGAATGATGAGCTTTGCGCCATACGTGTGACAGAGATGGCGAAGCCGTTCCAACCGAGAATTCGCGACGGCACGAAACTGGAGAGCTGGCGGAACTACGGGTTGCGGTTTCAATAGCGACACGAGCTCTTCGTAATGGGGAACAGTGTGACGCAGGATTTGCGTGCGAAAGACGCTACGTGTGTCCCAGAAAGCACTCGAATGGGCAAGTAAGAGGTTACCGGTAGCTGTGCGATCCATCTTTAGATCGGACGCCACGCCGAGAGAATCCTCCGCATCAAATAATACCAATGGTGCATAGTCCTGCCGTACGGTGTCAGCGAGAAAGCTATCCACACCGACACCGAAGACCACGACTTGGGGCCTCGAACCCTCTCGAAACAAGCGCTGCAACGCGTACAGCCAGTCATAGTAACCGGTAGCTTCGAGAAAGATGGGATAGATGCGCATCTGCCCGGAGGTCAACCCCTTCAACCGGTCGACGTCAATTGCCTCAAGCAGCAGCGAATTGCCAACGATCAGAACGGGAATAGCTTCACCCGGCCTCCCGGGACGTACGTTGACGGCTTCGGCGTATTGTCGAGAGACGCGTGCGTATGTTTCGGAGTAGTGCTTAAGCATAAAATTACTTAACAATTCGAAGGCAACGATGAGAAAAGCGCAGATCCCCGCCAGTAGTTTTGCGTAGAAGAGCGCGCCGAGTTTAGAACCGGAAGTATACGAACGCATTGAGATTGCTCCCTGAAAAAAGTGCCAGCACAACTAGCGCAGCAGCCGCGAGGGCGGTTCGAACGGCATAAGGCGAAGTCGCGAATGGGTATTCGTAGTTACCGGCTTCGAGCAACAGGTCCACAAGGAACAAAGGGATTGAGAAAACGCATAGCATGAAGAACGCGGAAGCATACTCAGGCCGCCAAGAGAACCTGGTCAATCCAGCCAGCAGCTGGACCGCGGCGCGGAGGGAAGTGGCCCGGAAGAAGGCCAGGCTTAGGCCAAGTATGTTGAAAGTTAGGATTCGCTGCCCCCAAAGGGACAAGAAACCGATGGAGCGTTGAGGAACATCGGTACCTTTCGAACCGACTTTGGATGGGAAGAAGTAGCGCTCCACAGACAGCACTACTCCGTGAATGGCTCCAAAGATGACAAAGGTCCAATTCGCGCCATGCCAGAGGCCAGCCAGAACCATGGTGATAAAAAGATTTCGAGAGGTCTTCCAGTTTCCCTGCGCGCTACCACCCAGTGGTATGTACAAGTAATCGCGCAGCCAGGTGCTCAAGCTGATGTGCCAGCGCCGCCAGAAATCTTGGAGGCGCGGCGCAAGGAAGGGCTGGCGGAAATTGACCATGAAATGGAAACCCAGCAGCTGAGCGCTTCCACGCGCGATATCGCTATAACCGCTGAAGTCCCCATACACCTGCCAAGTGAACGCATACGTTCCGAGTAGAACCAGCCAGAAGTTTGAAGGTCCAAACTGACCGCCAAATACCGCGTTAGCGAGAAGGGCGCAATTATCAGCGACCACGCATTTCCGTATGAGGCCGAAAAAGATCAGCATCAAACCATCGAAAAATCTATCCGCGTCGAACGTGCGATCCTTCTGGACCTGGGGAAGCAGATGGCTTGGCCTCTGTATCGGGCCAGCGATCAAGTGCGGGAATAGGCTGATGAAAAGACCGTAGTCGAAAAAAGACCTGGAGGCCTCAATTCTTCCTTTGTAAACGTCCACGATATAAGCAACTTCCTGAAACGTGTAGAACGAAATGCCGGGAGGAAGAATAATGCGAATCAAGGGTAGCGGAATATTGTGAACGCCAAGTTTCTCGAGGGCGCCCGCAAAGGAGCCTGCGAAGAAGTCGAAGTATTTGAAAATGCCCAGAATCGTGAAATTCAGGACGAGCGAAAGGATGAGCCATTTCTTTCGGTTGGAGTCCGGGCGGCACGACACGATTTTCTGCGCAATCAGAAAATCCATCGTGGTGCTGCCGATCATTAGAGCGAGGAAACGCGAGTCCCACCATCCATAGAAAAAGTAGCTTGCCAGGAGAAGGAATATATTTTGGGCGCGATGATTGAGGCGCCAGTACAACAGCACGACCGGTATCAGGAAGAAGAAATAAACTGGCGAGTCAAAAAGCATAGCGCGACGTCCGGACAGAGATTTCCGTTATTCTTGCCAATGGGCCGTGCACGTCCAAGGATAATCGGTGATGAAACTACACTCCAATCAGTAGAATCTTGGCTTTGATGTGGGGGGAATCCCCGTGGGCCTGCCAAGCCTTGTGATGTTCACTCAGAATTAAAACCTCATCGTTGCGACACACGTGCGAAGCTGGCGGGAAAGAACTCACCGCTTTCGGTCGGGTATTGTCTGCCGTAATTATTAGGGTTTAGACCGGATTGTGAGCGAGTTCCGTCTCCGTTACCGTCCGACATGGGCCTAGTTCGCCCCCTACCTGCCTAGGTTTTGCCGGGGGTTCCAACAACATTGGGACTCCCGCGGCGGTAGCTTCTACAAAGGAGTCACATATGAGCACTGAGATTCGGCAGTGGCCCTGGTTTGCGATCCTAACCAGGACAGGCAGGGAGAAAAATGCGGCCTTACTGTTGCGGAATTCGGGTTATGAGTGCTACTTGCCCGTCATTAAGCTGACCCGGCAGTGGTCCGACCGCGTAAAAGACCTCGAACTGGCAATGTTCCCAGGATATTTATTCTGCCGGATGAATCCCCACAATCGTTTGCCCGTTCTGATTACGCCAGGCGTGATCCAGATCGTAGGGGTCGGCAAGACGCCGATTCCGGTTGAAGAAGAAGAGATAACCGCGATTCAACGAGTTGGTAAGAGCGGACTCACGACCATACCTTGGCCATATTTGCAAGTGGGCCAGGTTGCCAGGATCGAAAATGGACCTCTGCAAGGCCTGAGTGGAATCGTACTCAAAATCAAGTCAGGGTTGAAGCTAGTGCTTTCCGTAAATTTGCTGCAGCGCTCGGTTGCAGTGGAGATTGATCGCAGTTGGATCAGCGTGGTGTCTCCTTTAGGAGCAGCCATAAATCGCGCTGCTGCATATTCCGCCGTTCATTGATTTACTCAATTGAGGCTGTGCGGAGTCATCCTGGCCAGGGTGGTTCGGGCGAGTGGATTGTCCCGGACACAACCTTCCTGAGCTGGATCTCAACGCCTCTTTTACCTGCACGACCTGGCATCACGCTGAAATTTACTCCGACCGTTCTCGTGCGGCTTGTGAGTTAGAGCACCCATGTTTCTTGATTTTTATCAGTTACGTGAGCAGCCGTTCGGAGTAACTCCGGACCCTCGCTATATTTATTTCAGCCCAGGACACCAGGAAACTCTGACTGCCTTGCTCTATGGGGTTGAAACAAGGCGTGGATTTCTCACTCTGGTCGCGGAGCCGGGAATGGGCAAGACCACGCTTCTGTTTGAGCTCCTAAAGTGCTGGAGGGGCCGTGCTCACAGCGCCTTTCTGTTTCACACTCAGTGCGATTCCCGGGAGCTTATGCGTTACCTGCTGAGCGACTTGGGTCTCAAGTGCGATGGGGATGATATGGTGCGTATGCACTCAGACCTAAACGAATTTCTTTTTCGCGAGACGTTGGCAGGCAGAAGTGTCGTAATTTTCATCGATGAGGCTCAGAATTTAACTGATACCGTGCTGGAGACAGTGCGTTTGCTCTCAAACTTTGAGGCCACGGACAAGAAGTTGCTCAACATTGTTCTCGCGGGACAGCCGGAATTGGCAAAGAGATTGTCGCATCCGGGGTTGGCCCAGCTGCGCCAACGCATCGCTATTCAGGCACGGTTGGACGCGCTGCCCCCCACCGAGGTCATTCGCTACATCAATCATCGGCTGCAAGTAGCTGGATATCAGGGCGGTGACCTGTTCAGTCCGGAGGCTTATGGGCTTATCGCCGAACGCAGCAAGGGGATACCGCGGCTCATTAATAATCTTTGTTTCAGCGCGCTTTCCATTGGCTGCGCCATGCAGCGGAAGCAGATTACTTCGGAAGTTGTGGAGAAAGCAGCAAGGGACCTGTCTTTGAGGCCTCGTGCCCCGGTATCTCAAGTCCCGCGTCAGCAGGCCGCACTAGAATTCACCACCCGTCTTTGGCCGGCCTGGCAGTCTTTCCACGCCTGGATTAGAGGAAAGATTGTTAAACGGCGATTCATTCAGGGCCTGGCCTTTTGCGTTGTGTGTGGTGGCTTGGTGAGCTACTTCGGAGCTCGCAGCAGGACAGCGACGATCAGGTCGTCGGAGGGAATCACACAGAATTTCGTGAGTACTTCAGTGGCCCCGAGCCCCGACTTTATCCCGGCGCGCCCCGTCGCGGATACGCATGGCGAACCGCAGGCTCATGAGTTCTCGCCAGATGGCGCACTTGAGAATACCGCGAACTCATTTAGATATGTGGTTAAACCGAAAGACACGCTGCGCGACCTTTGTGTTTCCGTTCTTGGACGCTACGACAAGGCCGTCCTGGCGAAAATCCAGGAGCTCAACCCGGATTTAGGGAATCCCGACCAGCTAGAGACGGGTCAGGTAATCCGCTTCCCGTTGAATCCGCCGAAACGTCGCGGCATTCACTCTCGATCGAAGTGATTATGGGAACTCGGTGCCGGAGAAACCAAACATCATTAGCACGAATTCGCAGAGTTGTGATCCCCAGGGTGGAAGACTACCAATCTTCCCTTCTGACTATCCCCGCCAGCCCAGAGAATCCATCCGTTCGCGTGAAATTGTGGGGTTCGTTCTGCGGCCTCGTTTCGAACGGATGACGACTGCGGGGATTCCCTTAAGTCCCAGTGAATAATTCTCCCCACTCGAATTGCGAGGTGAACCTGATTGGCGAGAGAACCGGAAACCATTACATTTGCAACGTGTGACGCATGCAGAAGGAATGTCACCGTAGAGGCATGTGAGTGGCAAGCCCGACCCTTCCGTGTTACGGCTTTGAGAAACTGGCCAGCGGAAGGGCAAGACGGCATCAGCGGCTGCGTTTTGCGGCTTTTGAGCTTCAAGATTTGGGGCTCTTGTAGCGGTAGCTTGCGCCAATTTGCTTTCTGCGAGCACCCGCCCGCGGCTCCCGTTTTTATTTTTGCGTGCAGCACCTCTGAAAAAGAACCCGGTGCGCTCTCGTGGCTCGAATCTCTAAAACAACAAAGATGGGAACTCCGATGATAAATGGGTTGAGAAAAAGGTCCGTTCTCGAACGATTCTCCAAATCCAATGTGGGGCTGCCTCACTTTTCGAACCGGCAGCCTCATGAAGTCCTTGGTCAGGAGGTGTTCCGTCGGATTTTCTCCTGGGAGCGCAAGCGAGCGGAGCGTTCTGACAGGTGTTTTTTGCTGATGCTTGTGAGCATTGAAAACGTTCCTGAGGCGGAGCAAAGCAAGAGAACGCTATCTGAAGTACTTTCTGCACTCGGTTGTTCGACAAGAGAAACGGACATTATCGGGTGGTATGAACAGGACTCCGTCCTAGGTGTTATGTTCACGGAGATTGACAAAACAGGGAAGAACGCATTGACGATCTCCTTGCGAAGCAAAGTAATCGAGCCCCTGCGGCACAAACTGGTCTCCGGGCAGTTCGGCCATATCCGCGCTTCTTTCCACTTCTTCCCGGACAAGTGGGGCAAATCTAATCGTGGCCCCTTAATCGGCGCGAAGTTTCCTCCGGAATTCATCGCACAGGATGACAAGAGAAATCGGCCGCATCTTGTGAAAAGAGCCATGGATGTCGCGGGTAGCATCCTCGCCCTCATCTTATTCTCACCCCTGTTTGCCGTCATTGCCGTGGCCATCAAACTTAGTTCCAAGGGGCCAATACTCTTCAGGCAGGAAAGGGTTGGGCAGAACGGGGTGCCCTTTACATTTCTGAAGTTCAGGTCCATGCAGTGCGTGAACGACCAGGGCGTCCACCAGAAATATGTGAAGCAGTTTATCGCCGGACAAATCAATGCGGCGCAAGCCGGCGACAAACAAAACGTCGTCTACAAAATTCAGAATGACCCCCGCGTCACTCGCGTAGGAAGGTTTCTGCGTAAGACCAGCCTGGACGAACTTCCTCAGTTCATCAACGTACTCAAGGGAGAGATGTCTCTCGTCGGGCCGCGTCCACCCATTCCTTACGAACTGGAGGCGTATCAGACTTGGCATAGGCGGCGCGTGATGGAGGCCAAGCCGGGAATAACAGGATTGTGGCAGGTCAGCGGGCGCAGCAGGACAACCTTTGACGATATGGTTCGACTTGATCTGCGATACGCCAGGGCGTGGTCACCCTGGCTTGATCTTAGGATTCTTCTTCAAACGCCTCGGGCAATATTTTCAGGCGAGGGCGCCTATTAGGCCGGTAGCGCACTCGAGTTGCCGTGCTTTATGGCAAGGGCCAGCAGCCAAAGATAATACTCAGAATATCTGCCCAAGTTCGCTACCTAGTTTCTTGGAGAGTGCTTGATGGGAACCCAGGTAAATCCTTTTGGTAGTAGCTATCCATCAACAAATACCGCGGACATCTCCGCGGGATTGAAATACTCCGAGCGGCGAAATCCGACTGAGCCTATTCGTGTGGGCATCATCGGATACGGTTATTGGGGTCCGAATGTTGTTAGGAATTTCCAGAGCTTGGAAAACTGTCAAGTTTCCGCAATCTGCGATAAGAATCCCGCTGCGCTGCGACGCGCCAATCGCCTTCATGCGGGTGTCGAGCTTACGACAGATTCGGTGGGGCTTTTGACGTCCTCTCGAGTGGATGTCATCGCTGTGGTCACCCCAGTGTGGTCGCATTTCGAGCTGGCGAAGTCTGCTCTCGAAAACGGAAAGCACGTTTTCCTGGAGAAACCGTTCACCTCAACACCACAGCAAGCGGAAGAGCTCATCGAGCTGGCAGACCGAAAAAACCTGAAGCTCATGGTGGATCACACGTTTCTATTCACCGGAGCCGTTAAGAAGATTCGGCAGCTCATTGATGAAGGAGTGTTAGGGAACCTCTATTACTTTGACTCGACGCGGGTAAATCTCGGCCTCTTCCAACACGATGTGAATGTCGTGTGGGACCTCGCTCCTCATGATTTGTCAATCATGGATTACGTCATCCAGGCGAAACCCGAGGCCGTCGTTGCCACCGGGGGAAAGCATTTGAACGGTCTGGCGGACGTGGCGTTCATCACGGTCTACTTTCCGCACAACGTAATCGCGCACGTCAACGTCAACTGGCTGTCACCCGTGAAGGTTCGGACTACGCTGATAGGCGGCGAGAAGAAGATGCTCGTCTGGAATGACCTCGAGGCCGATGAAAAAGTCAAAATCTACGACAAAGGCGTGGAGATGACCAACGGGCACGGCGTCTACGATTTGCTCGTAAGTTACCGCTCTGGGGATGTGTGGGCGCCGAAAATTGAACAGACGGAAGCGCTGAAGGCTGAACTTGAATATTTTGTCGATTGCATTCTGACCGACCGAACACCATTCAACGACGGGGCAGCGGGCTTGCGGGTGGTCAAGATACTCGAAGCGGCTGACCGATCCTTGAAAGAACGAGGTAAGGCAATCCTGCTATGAACAACTACCGCTGCATCAGCCCCGATGTTCGACTGGGAAAAGATGTGAAGCTCTCTAAGTTTATAAATCTCTACGGCTGTGAGATTGGCGACCGGACCAAGATCGGCGCTTTTGTGGAGATTCAAAAGAACGCCAGAATCGGCAAGAATTGCAAAATCTCGAGCCACAGTTTTATCTGCGAAGGCGTAACCATCGAGGACAATGTTTTTGTCGGCCACGGCGTCACGTTCATCAATGACGCTTATCCTCGTGCCACGACTCCGGAAGGCAAATTGCAAGCGGAAAAAGACTGGAGTGTAGAGCCGACGCGCGTGAAAAAAGGAGCCTCCATTGGTTCCGGCGCGACGATTCTTTCGAAGGTCATCATCGGTGAAAACGCGTTAGTCGGGGCAGGCAGTGTGGTGACTCGCGACGTACCCGACGATGGGATAGTAGCTGGAAATCCAGCGAGATTGATTCGCTGGATCACAACGGAACGGAGAATAGCGTCATAAGTGGCAACGGCAAAATTCCTTTCTTGGACCTGGTGACCTCTCACGTAGCAATGGAAGAGGAACTGGTAACCGTCTTTCGATCGGCGCTGAAGACTGCTGGTTTCATCGGCGGTCCGCTTGTGGAAGACTTTGAATCGGAGTTCGCGCAGTTTTGCGGAGTCGAGTATTGCGTCGGCGTTGGCAGCGGCACAGACGCTCTGCGGTTTGCATTGATCGCCGCCGGAGTGCAGCCGGGCGATACGGTTGTCACGGTTCCGAACACTTTCATCGCGACCACGGAAGCGATCTCCCAGGCTGGGGCCCGGCCCGACTTCGTGGATGTCGACGAGCGCACATACAACATGGATCCGAGGAAGCTTCGTGAATACCTTGAAACGAAGTGCTGCCTCGACCCTTCGACTGGAAAACTCTTGCATCGGAAGTCGCGGAGTCCAATCACAGCAATCGTTCCCGTGCACTTGTATGGCCAGATGGCGGACATGGATCCCATCGTGCAGCTTGCCGCACGATACAACTTGTTTGTAATCGAAGACGCTTGTCAGGCTCACGGGGCTGCGTACTACTCGCGAAAAGAGAATCGCTGGAAAAAGGCAGGGTCGATGGGAGTGGCCGCCGCTTTCAGTTTCTATCCTGGAAAGAACTTGGGCGCTTGTGGAGAGGCAGGAGCCGTCACAACACGAGATCCAATGCTCGCACGAAAGGTTCGTATGCTGCGCGATCATGGTCAACTGCAGAAGTACAACCACGAAATCGAGGGATATAACGGCAGATTGGATGCAATCCAAGCAGGGATTTTGCAAGCCAAGCTGAAGCGATTACCATTTTGGAACCAAAAGCGACGCACTATCGCGAACCAATACAATGAATTGTTTCGGTCTCATTCCGACAGAATTGTCCTGCCGTATGAGACCCCCCAAACCACGGCCGTTTATCACCTGTACGTGATTCGAGTTAAAAATCGGGATCAACTTCAGGCGCATCTCGCGCAGACTGACATCACCGCCCAGGTCCACTACCCAAGGCCGCTTCATCTCCAGAAGGCTTACGCGCCCCTGAGATATAAAGAGGGAGACTTTCCGGTGACAGAGAAAACGGCGACGGAAATCTTGTCGCTGCCGATGTACCCGCAACTCGAGCCGTACCAACAGAAACGGATCGTGCACGAAGTGATCAATTCAATCGCCTTTGAAACCGCGGGCAGCAGAGCTACCAAGCTCATGTCCACCGCGACTGTCGGAAAATCTTCGTGACTGTGGCGATTGTCATTCCTCGGAAAATCGAAACTCAAGTTCCCTTATGAAGCTCGAAAATCCGGCACAACAAATTGAAATGAACGGCGCGTCGGGGAATGCGGAAAGATCCAGGATGGCGGCCGCGAAAGGGAAAATCTGGATTGATTTGGACAATTCGCCACACGTTCCTTTCTTTGTCCCCATCATTGAGCAGCTTCAGGAGCGGAATTATTCAGTGGTGGTTACCGCACGCGACTGTTTTCAAGTCCGCGAACTGGCGGATCTCTTTCATCTCAACTACACGCTCATCGGCCACCACTCCGGTAAAAGCAAAATCCGTAAAGTGGCAGGGTTGTGCTTTCGTGCGCTGCAATTGATGCCGACCGTCCTGCGGGAAAAGCCGGACCTGGCCATCTCTCATTGTTCACGCGCCCAACTCATTGCTTCCGTTTGCCTCGGCATTCCATCCCTGCAAATGGGCGACTATGAATTCGCAACCGGCTGGGCTTTCATCCGCCCCACATGGCACATGTGCCCGGAAGTAATTCCGGACAGGGCCGTGGAACCCGCTTCCAAGCAAACCCTGAAATATCCCGGTATCAAGGAAGACGTCTATGTCAGTCGGTTTGTGCCAAAGCCTGGCATTAGACAGCAACTTGGGATATGCGAAAAAGATGTGGTAGTGACGCTGCGCCCGCCAGCCAGCGAAGCGCACTATCACACTCAACAGAGTGATGAACTCTTCGACGCGGCAGTTGAGTTCCTGAGTAAAACGCCCGAAGTGAAACTTGTCGTGCTTCCTCGCAATGAAAAGCAGGCCCTTTGCTTGAGGAAGCGCTGGCCCCAACTCTTCTCGAACGGCGCGATGCGCATACCAGCGAAAGTCGTCGATGGCCTCAATCTGATTTGGCACTCGGACTTGGTCATCAGCGCAGGAGGCACAATGAACAGGGAGGCCGCGGCCCTTGGCGTACCGGTTTATAGCGTTTTTCGCGGAAAGATCGGCGCCGTGGATCAATATCTAAGCAAGATGGGCCGGCTCACGCTGATCGAGAGCCGCGAGGATTTGCGAACCAAGGTCTTTCTAGCGCGGAGGGAGCGACCGGCAAAACCGCAGCAAAAACATACTGCTGCTTTGAGCTACATCGTGGAGCGAATTGTCGCGATCATGGAGTTTCAACGACCATTGGCGGACCGAGTTGGCCATTGGCCCAGTGGCGAAGTAAGGTCGCAGGATGCGGCGGTGTGAGGCGGATGAAATGAATGTTCTTACTGTTGTTGGCGCGCGCCCCAATTTCATGAAGGTCGCGCCGATCATCGCGGCGATCAAAGAGCATAACAAGAGGCTCTCCTCAGGTTCTGCCGGCCGCCCGGAACGACAAGTGGGAAAGATCCGACATGTGCTCGTTCATACTGGCCAGCACTACGACGAGGTTATGTCGGGCTCTTTCTTCAGTGATCTCAATCTTCCGAAGCCGGATATTCATCTGGGGGTTGGTTCCGGATCGCACGCCGTCCAAACTTCCGAGATCATGAAGAAGTTCGAAGAAGTTTTGTTGTTGGAGAAGCCCGACGCCGTGGTAGTCGTCGGTGATGTCAACTCGACCATGGCTTGTGCTGTGGTCACCGCCAAGATCTCCTTCGACTCGGCAGGTTCCAGACCGGCGATTGTTCACGTGGAGGCCGGGTTACGCTCGTTCGACCGGTCGATGCCCGAAGAGATTAACCGCATCCTTACCGATCATGTGTCTGACCTGCTCTTCGTGACGGAGGAGAGTGGGCTTCGGAATCTGCGCAACGAAGGTATATCCCCCGACAAATGCCATTTCGTTGGCAACACCATGATCGACTCTCTGATCCAATTTAGAGAGAAGGCGGAGTCGTCGAAAATTCTCGAGCGATTGCGGCTTCTGGGTCAGACTGGAAATAACAGAGAATCCAAGGCAATCATTCCCTATGCGCTCCTCACGTTGCACCGGCCGTCCAATGTAGACAATCGGGACGCTTTTGGGGACATCCTGGCGGGGCTCGAAGAACTAGCAACAGATTATCCCATCGTTTTTCCCGCGCATCCCCGGACTCAGCTGCGAATCAAAGAATTTGGATTCGAGTTCGGTCTCAAGACGACCGCAAAGAAACACGAAGAAAACAGACGGGGTTTTGGAAGTCCCTCCAACGGAGTTTTTCTGACCGATCCTTTAGGCTATTTGGACTTTCTCTGCTTGATGAAGCACGCCATGCTTGTCGTCACGGATTCCGGCGGCATCCAAGAAGAAACAACAATTTTGGGAATTCCTTGCGTCACCGCCAGAGAAAACACGGAAAGGCCGATAACCGTCGAGAGCGGGACAAATAGGATCGCCGGTACAAGCGCAACGACCATCCGAGAGGCTATCCGAATTCAGAAAAGCCGGCGGATAAAGGGCAGTCTACCCAAGCACTGGGATGGACACGCCGCTGCGCGCATTGTTGATATCTTGGTTCGCCAGCAGTGCGAGCGGGGATTTTCTCAACCGCCATTCATGCCGCAATCCGCGATGGCCCGGGAACAACGCCCGTGTCCGTAACCCAACCTGCGGCCGAAGACAGTCAGGTAAGAGCCAAGACCCTGAAGCTCTTGGCGTACTGCCAGGCGAACGATTGGGCGGGCTACGATCCGTACGATGCCCTGAACAGTCCTGTTTTTGACGCCTTGCCGTTTCTGAACGCGAAGCTTCCACGGCTGGCTCTCACCCAACTTTTGAAACGAAGCCCAGTCAACGTCCGGCAGTTTTTGCATATTCCAAAAACCCAGAATCCTAAAGCAATCGCGCTGTTCCTTTCGGCATTCCTCAATCTTTCAAGAATCGGCGTGAACGATGCGGATAAACTCGCCGGGCTGATGATTGAACAATTGATCGCTTTGCGATCCCCGGGCATTCCCTACTGGTGCTGGGGATACAGTTTTCCCTGGCAGACGCGGACCATCGAGGTGCCAAAGGGAGCGCCCAACCTGGTCTGCACGACCTTCGTGGGTAACGCGCTTTTGGATGTCTATGAACAAAGTCAAGATATGCGCTGTCTTAACATGGCGCTTAGTGCAGCCGAGTACATCCTGGACGAGCTCTATTGGACCGATGGGAACTCGATTGCCGGTTTCAGCTATCCTCTTCCGCGGCTTCGAAATCAGGTCCCCAACGCAAGTTTCCTAGGGGCAGCTTTGTTGTGCCGGGTATTCGAACATACGAATGAAAAGAAATTTCTAGGGCCGGCACTTCGGGTTGCCCGCGGCACGGCCGATATGCAGCATCCAGATGGTTCGTGGGATTACGGAGAGGCGCCGTCACAACGATGGATTGATAACTTCCACACCGGATACAACCTGTGCGCGTTGCAGACTATTGGCCGCTGTGCCGGAACAACCGAGTTCGAATCGCGTCTGCGCCGTGGGTTGGAATTCTACCGAGCGCACTTTTTCCGGGCGGACGGTGCGCCCAGATACTTCCATGACCGCACGTTTCCTGTGGACATTCACTGTGTGGCACAAAGCATCATTACGCTGATTTCGCTAAAAGAATTCGATCCTAGGAATGTTTCGTTGGCGCGTTTGGTATTTCAATGGGCCGTCAATCACATGTGGGATGAGCGGGGTTTCTTTTACTATCGGGTTCTTCGCCTCTTGACTATCCGAATTCCGTACATGAGATGGGCCCAGGCTTGGATGCTTTTGGCAATGTCCGTCCTACTATCCGAATCTGAAGCGCCCTTGAGAGATCCCCAAACCCAGGATTCACCAGTCCTAGCAGAGGCATTCTGAAGTATTCGGTGCTCGGTCCAGTAAAACTCGGAGGTAACAACCCAGCGGTAATCTTCGAGCATCACTCACCACGACAAACTTGCAGCTAATCACTGCGTAAGTGGGAGGTTTCCATGTCAGTGTACACCTTGAATCCGTTGCAGGATTCCCGCTGGGCAGAGTTTATCGGGGCACATCCGCAGACATCGATTTTTCATACACGAGGCTGGCTGGAAGCGCTCAACCGGACCTATGGATACACACCAGTCGTTTACACAACCTCCGCACCGGGGGTTCCATTGACGAATGGAATCGTCTTCTGTCGCATCCGCAGTTGGTTGACTGGAGGCAGACTAGTTTCCCTGCCATTTGCCGAACATTGTGAGCCTCTGGTAGAAAACCCCTGGGAATACAAAGAAATCCTAAATACCCTGCAACGCACACTCGATAGAGAAAATTTCAAGTACGTCGAGCTTCGCCCGCTAAGCGCAAACGTCTTTACAGAAACCGGCATGCGGAAGAGCGAGGCGTTTTGTTTCCACTCGTTGGCTCTTCACCCGACTGTCGAGGAGCTTTTTCGGGCGTTCCAGAAGGATTCGATTCAACGGAAGATTCGACGAGCCGAGCGCGAGGCTTTGTCTTATCAAGAAGGAAGGTCGGAGGCTCTTCTAAACCAATTCTACCACCTTTTCGTGGTGTCGCGGAGGCGCCATGGTGTGCCGCCTCCACCCATTCTTTGGATGCGGAATCTCGTTGCCAGCCTCGGCGATCGACTCAAGATTCATGTTGCTTCGAAGGACGGCACTCCTATTGGTGGCATCGTAACGTTCCGTCATCGCGACGCCGTGGTCTACAAGTACGGCGGGTCCGATGCGACCGTCCACAATTTAGGTGGCATGCCGTTCTTATTCTGGAAGGCGATTCAGAGCGCGAGGAATGAGGGAGTACTGCAATTTGAGTTCGGACGCTCAGATTACGATAACCCCGGATTGATCACGTTCAAGGACCGTTGGAACTCCGAGCGTTCGGAACTGACTTATTGGCGGCTGCCAAGCCAGGACGCACCTAGCCGCGGCCACTGGAAGGGAAAGCTAAAATTTGCTGGGCGGATTTTCGCCCGCATGCCAGATCGCTTGCTGGTAGCAAGTGGGAGGGTTCTGTACCGTCATGTTGGCTAGAGGGATAGTTAGATCCCGGACGTAATGAGCAAAGCAATGGCAGATTCTGACGTTTGTGCCGTTTCGACGATCCCGCAATTGCCTTCTCCACGGAGACGTGGTCTTGGAGCCCTGGTCATGGACGCGGATTATCGCGGGCTCGAGGTCGTTCGCAGTCTCGGCCGCCACGGAATCCCCGTGTGGGTTCTGCAACACGGAGATCAATTGCTCGCCACTCTATCTCGCTTTAACCGACGAACGCTCAGTTGGCCCAGCCAGGACGAGGCAGAAAATGTGAACTTCCTTGTCCAATTGGCAGAGCGTGAAAACCTCGTCAATTGGGTGTTGTTCCCCACGGGTGACGAAGGCACGGCACTTGTGGCGCGCCACCACGAAACGCTGAGCAGACACTTTCGACTTACCACTCCACCTTGGGATGCGCTGAAATGGCTGTATGACAAGCGACTTACCTACGAACTTGCTGACAGAGTAGGTGTAGACCGTCCATGGACGGTGTGGCCCGTGAACCGGGACGATGTTGCGGCGTCCGAATGTTCGTATCCAGTCATTCTTAAACCCGCATATCGCAACCGCTTTAATCGATTCACGGCATCGAAGGCATGGCGCATTGATACTCGAGAGCAACTCATCGCTCGCTACACCGAGGCAAGCACGCTCGTTGACCCAGGCACTTTGATGATTCAGGAGCTCGTTCCCGGCGGTGGGGGATCGCAGTTTTCCTACACGGCCTTGTGCCAGGATGGGCAACCCATTGCGTCGCTGACTGCCAAGCGGTCTCGGCAAATTCCGATGGACTTTGGACGTGCCAGCACTTTCGTTGAGACAGTCGAAGATCCGGCGACAACAGCGGCTGCGACGCGGCTCCTCGCGGCTCTACGTTACACAGGCATCATTGAAGTCGAATTTAAGCGCGACCTTCGTGACGGCAAGCTTAAGTTGCTCGACATCAACCCGCGGGTTTGGGGTTGGCACAGTCTCTGCGGATTCGCAGGCGTTGACTATCCCTATCTCCTGTGGCTGCTCTCGAACGGGGAACCAATTCCTGAGGCGAAGGCCGCGCTTGGCATGCGCTGGGTGCGAATGAGCACCGATTTACCCACGGCGATCCGCGAAATCCTTCGAGGCCGCTTGTCGTTGCGTGAATACCTTCGCTCCATCCGCCCACCGGTAGCCCCGGCAATTTACGCATCCGATGATCCCTTGCCCGGAGTTCTTGAAATGCCACTTCTGGCGTACTTGCTGGGCAAGAGGCTAGTCAGCGGCGGCAGGATGGCCTGAACAGATTTCCCAACCGAATGAGGGAGAGATACATATTACGGAGGTCCACAGTTGAGAGCGACATGTGAAGCAGTGGTTGTCGGGGCTGGCCCTTATGGGTTGTCGGTGGCCGCCCATTTAAACGCCCGTGGAGTAAACATACGCGTCTTTGGTGAATGCATGTCATTTTGGGAGCGCAACATGCCTCGGGGGATGTGTTTGCGATCACCCTGGGAGGCCTCCCAATTGTCTGATCCCGCCAAGTCGTTAACTCTCGACGCGTTTCAAGTAGCAATTGGCGCAAGGTTGACCCGGCCCGTTCCCCTTGAACGTTTTATTGCTTATGGCGAGTGGTTTCAGTCGCGTGCTGTTCCGAACCTGGAGCAGCAAAAGGTCATTGATGTCACAAAAGACTCGGAAGGTTTTCGAGTCGCACTCGAGAACGGGGAAGTGGTGAGATGCCGGCGCGTCATCATCGCGGGGGGGATCGGACCGTTTGCAGTCCGGCCACGTCAGTTTGTGGACCTTCCGCTTGAATTGGCGTCGCACTCGTCGGAACAGCGGGACTTGAGTCGCTTTCGTGGAAAGAGGGTCGTAGTGATCGGTGGCGGCCAGAGTGCTCTCGAGTCAGCGGCTCTCCTGCACGAATGCCAATCAGACGTAGAGATGGTAATTCGAGATGGGACCGTTCAATGGACTTGGCAACGGCCATGGCTGCACACGTTTCGGCCTGTTGGCGCGATCCTTTACGCCTGGCCGGACGTCGGGCCAGCGTTTATCAGTCATGCCGTTGCACGGCCCAATCTCTATCGATTGCTGCCGCGCTGGCTTCAGGATTCCTGGCGCGTCAAAGCGGCGCGCCCAAATGGTGTGGGCTGGCTCAGACCTCGTTTGCGCGACGTGACCGTTTCCACTGGCCTTGCTGTTCGTTCGGCGACCGCCTGCGGAAACCAGGTGGAAATCAAGCTGAGCGATGGCACGCATGAACGGGTGGATCACGTCTTGATGGCCACCGGCTACCGCGTCGACCTGAAAAAGTATGAATATCTTTCCGAAAGTTTGCTCTCTGGTCTTCGGACGACGGAAGGATTCCCGGTGCTCGGGACAGGGTTTGAATCTTCCGTTCCCGGCCTGCATTTTCTCGGTGCGCCCGCGGCATGGAGCTACGGCCCTCTTATGCGTTTCGTTGCGGGAGCCGATTTCGCCGCCCGCGCGGTGGCCTTGTCTATCGTATCTGTTCGCCGCACTCGTGTGGGCTTGCCGATCGCAGGTGCGCTTCACGCGCATAGAGTCGCAGTACCCCGGGGCCCGGAGGGAGCATAGCGCGAGCAGCGGAGCGGCAGTCGACCGATTGCACTTCCTCACCAAGCGGATAAGACGCCGAAGTCACACCAGAATCTCTTCTCTGGGAAGGCGCTCAGGGCGCCCCTTTCAGCCAGAATTGCCGAGCATTTTTCTTTTCCGGTTCCATTCAATGAATCGAAGATTCGTGGACCACTATCGCTGTCCCGAAGAGTTTGCACATTGCTTTTTGAATGGCGAACCATCAGAACACTTGGGCTATTTCCGTTTCGGACCAGAAGCGATTTGTTATGGTTCCCTCTGCAAAGGAGTGGTGCAACTCAGCCCTGAAACTCAACTGCACGATTCTTTGAAAGATGCAAAAGTAGAAAGCGGCGCCGTTAGCCTTTCTTTCGATCCGGACCAAGTCATTGACAATCTTCGTTTCGAACGCTATTGCGGCAAAGCGCAAAGAAGGTCGTTCCTCTCGGGAGGGCTCTCCAACAAGTTGTACTATTTTGCGCGGCCGGTCTTAGGTGTCAAAGTCCGTCGGCACCTTCAGAAACTCAGGCTTAATGGCTGGCAGGCGATTCCGTTCCCACGCTGGCCGGTCGATCGAACCGTCGAGCAAGTGCATGAGGCGATGCTTCGCCTATGCGCGCAGGCCCACGACGGCAAAGTGCCATTTATCTGGTTTTGGCCGGAGGGTTTACCCGGTTGCGCGCTCATTACTCACGATGTCGAAACTGCCAAAGGACGAGATTTTTGTCCGACGCTGATGGGCGTCGACGAAAACTTTGGTATCAAGAGCTCTTTTCAATTAATTCCCGAGGGGAGATACACGCTCAGCGCTTCGATCATTCAAGAGATTCGTTCGAGGGGTTTCGAAATCAATATTCACGATCTGAACCATGACGGCCGGCTGTTTTCCAGTGAAGCCAAGTTCTTCCACCGGGCGCCCCTCATTAATCAGTACGGCCGGGCACTTGGTGCGCATGGCTTTCGCTCAGGCGCGCTCTATCGCAATCTTGCCTGGTATGGAGCGCTTGAATTTTCCTACGACATGTCCGTGCCGAATGCCGCGCATTTGGATCCGCAACGTGGCGGCTGTTGTACGGTGATGCCGTATTTCATTGGCAAGATCCTTGAGTTGCCGGTGACGACGACGCAGGATTATTCCCTGTTTCATATCCTTAATGAATATTCGCTCGATCACTGGAAGCGGCAAATCGGCCAAATCATGGAAAAACATGGGATGGCCAGCTTCATCGTGCACCCGGACTATATCCTGGAGCCCCGCTTGCGAGACAAATACAAATCCCTGCTGGCATATCTCGCCGATCTGAGAGCGAAGAGCAAGCTCTGGATTGCACTTCCCGGAGAGGTCAATCAATGGTGGAGGGCGCGGAGCCAAATGAAATTGGTGCGTCAACGAAACCGTTGGGTGATTGAGGGGCCTGAAAAAGCTAGGGCGAGGGTTGCTTACGCCGTTCTTGACGCCGATCGCCTGGCATATGAGTTTGTCTGAACGACATGGAGCCCCTAAGAATACCCGCCTCAGGCGTTTCCCCGATATGGCTTTCAGGACTTACACCAGAGTGAATACCCCTTTTCACTTGATTCCGTTTCCCCAAACTCAATGCTAAATAGCTATATGTATCCCGGGTTTATGTGACCCGAAGGGCGGAGCTACGAATAGCCACGCAACGGTAACTCCGGCACCAACCAGCAATAGGTCTACGTTGAAGAGCCCCCAGCCGGCAATTGGATAGATCCAACAGCGCCGTTAGGCATCGAGGCGAAACGCAATGAGCAGAAATTTTGAATTGATGGACCAACGAACAAGCAATTCCATAGCGATACAGCCTCCCACGCGAAGTGCACGAAGGTTTCCGCCAAATCTGCCTTATCGCTCAACACGGCGGGTAACAGACAAGCGGGAGGAAGTGCTTGCGGCGGGTTTGTGGCGCATTGTCCGGAACCGGAAGCGGACCATTATGTCGTTCGCGTTAGCCGTTGTGGCGATCGTCATGACAGCGTCGTTCCTCACGAAACCCCAATACGAAGCCGTCGCGCAAGTCGTATTTCACCGCGGAAATGACAGTGGTGTTCTCGGGTTTAAGGGTGTTGATAATTCCGTGGTGGAGGATCCAGAAGACCGTGCGGCCATAGACACACAGATCGGCATCCTGCAGACCGATGCTCTTGCCTTGCAGGTCATCAATGATCTTCACCTCGATAAGAATCCTACTTTCGCCGGCCGAGTGGAGCAGCTTCGCAACGAAGATCGACTGGTGAAGTTGTTCCATAAGAACCTGCAGATCTCCAAGGTAAAGGGCACGCAGATTATCCAGATTAAATTCCGAAATTCGGATCCGCGGCTGGCAGCCGATGTCGTGAACGAGCTGGCGAAAGCTTATGTCGACCAAAATTATAAGAGCCAATTCCAAGTCGGTGCTCAGATTTCCGAGTTCCTCACGGGTCAGATCAGAGAGCTGCAGGCCAAAGGTGAAGAATCCGAAAAAAAGCTGATCGAGTACCAGAAAGAAAATGGAATTTTTGGCCTTGACGAAAAACAGAACATTGTCACCACAAAACTTGACGATCTGAATAAAGAACTTACGGCAGCCGAAGCCGCCCGCGTGGAAAAAGAGGTCAACTACCGTTTGGCGCGTTCCGGACAGCCGGAGCTGATCGCCAAACTGGAGCCCGACAACCTCGTGACAAAGCTGCGCGGGCAACAAGCTGACCTTGAGAACCAGATAGCGCAAGCGTCGGTTCAGCTGGGTCCCGCGCACCCCAAAATGGTGGAGTTGTCAAAGCAACTCGTCCAACTGCGTCAATCGGTCGACGCCGAGGTCCGGAGAATTGGCGCACACATAAGCTATGAATATAAGAGCGCCGCGGAACGCGAGGCTATGTTGCGGAAGGCGTTGGACGCGCAAAAACAATCGGCCGACAAACTGAACGCAAATGCGCTCCAGGGCAACATCCTGAAGCACGAATACGAGACGAACCGGAAGCTTTACGAGGATCTGCTGCAGAAACAGAAAGAGATCAGCATCTCAGCCAGCTTGAAGTCGAGCAACATATGGATCGTTGATCCGGCCAGACCACCGAGACTTCCGGCCGAGCCGAATATTCCCAGGAACTTTGCGCTTTCTCTGGCGTCAGGACTTTTTGGCGGCGTTCTGCTGGCGCTCGGCCTGACGCAGATGCGCGAGAACATCAGTACTCTGGAGCAGGCTGTGATTTTATCTTCACTGCCTTCCCTCGGCGTGGTGCCACTTCTGGGGGCCAGAAGCAAAAACGGCGCGGCTGCCCAACTCAATTGCGTCAACGGCACCGTAAAACCTGAGTTAGTGGGTATTCAGCGGCCCATGTCGCTGGCCGCGGAATGCTACAAGTCTGTGTTGACATCGATTCTGCTTTCACATCCCATTCCACCAGCAACGATCCTTGTAACTAGCGCGCTTCCTGGAGAAGGAAAAACCACTGTTTCCACGAACTTAGCAATCGCGCTCGCTCGTTTGCGCAAGCGTGTGCTACTCGTCGACGCAGACCTCCGCCGTCCGAACGTCCATCGCGCCATGAGACTAAAAAGCGATACCGGTTTGGGTGCCCTGCTCAGGAAGTCCGCATCGTTCGCAGATGTCGTAATTCACTGTCCCGACGTCGCCAATTTGACCATACTGCCGGCGGGACGCATTAACCTGCCGGAAGATACCGAATTGCTCATGTCCGGCTTCAAGGAACTATTGGATCGCTGGCGGGAACAATTTGACCACGTCATCATCGACACCCCGCCCGTTCTCCCAATGAGCGATGCGCTTCGCATGTCTGTCGAGGCAGATTCGGTGATTCTGGTCATTCGCTCAGGTCACAGCGTCAAAGACGCGTTCTTGAGCGCTCAGGATTTGCTGCTCAAGGTAAACGCTCACCTCGCAGGCTTCGTGCTAAATTGCGCGGAACTCGATTCATCGATTTTTCGATACCATTACGGTTACTACGGTAAGGATCATTTAAAAGAGCTCGGGGAAGGCACATGAATTTCGAACCCGCTTTCCCTCGTCGCTTTTCACGTCTGTCAGCGTACGCGGTGAACGACGATAGACTAGTGGCCGCCGCTGCTTGCGGGTTGTCGCGGTCGAGCTGATTGAAATCGTTGAATGTCGCGAATTGCGCGGTTCGTTCTAGTTTATGGAGGTTCTCATGAAATCCAAATCCATTTCTATTTGTACGCTCTTGTTTCTATCCCTGCCATCAACCAATATTCTTGCCCACGATCGCGTCACTTCAGCGGAAGTTCGTACAGACGCGCAGCAGCCTGCCCCTCAGACCATGCCTATCGAGACGCGCGGTACTGGCTCTCCTCGGGGTGTGCTGATAGGTGCGGGCGATCTGCTCGAGGTCAGTCTGTATGGCGTGCCTGATTTCAAAACCGACGTGCGCGTTAATTCAGGTGGCGAGATCTCGTTGCCGATGCTCGGCTCAGTGGCCGTGGCCGGACAATCCGTCGAACAAGCGGAAACGCTGATTGAAAAGAAGCTTAGTGAAAAGGGTCTTTTTAATGATCCGCACGTTACAGTTTTCGAGAAGGATTACGCGACACAAGGGATCTCAGTTTTGGGGGAAGTGCAGAAGCCCGGTATTTATCCCTTGATGGGATCAAGGAAACTGTACGACGTCATATCGGCCGCAGGCGGGACTACCCCCAAAGCGGGCCGATATGTTTTGGTTACGCGCCGCAACGATCCGGAACATTCAACTCGTGTGCCACTTCAGACTGGAGCGCCAGAGTCGATGGAGAATAATGTTTCTGTCGAGCCCGGCGATACCGTGATGGTGAGCAAAGCGGGTGTCGTTTACGTCGTCGGGGATGTCCATCTGCCCGGCGGCTTCACAATGGAAAATGGCAACGATATTACTGTGTTGAAGGCTATCGCTCTTGCTCAGGGCACTAATCCTAACGCGTCTCTGAATGGGGCCAAAATTATCCGTCAAACGCCGGAAGGTTCGAAAGAAGTTCCACTCGCGCTCAAACAGATCTTCGCCGCCAAGGCCCCTGATCTGAAACTGCAGCCTGATGATGTTGTCTTCGTTCCGGGCAGCGCGGCAAAGAGCGCCGCGAAGCGAGGAGCTGAGACGATCCTGCAAATGGCGACTGGCGTGGCGATTTGGCGCATACCCTGAAGCAGAAGTCAGTCCGGCTTGAATGAACAGAATAACGCGACGAACTTCATGAGTCTAAGTTGTCCGGCAACACCAAGATCTGAACCGCACTTTGTAAATTCGCCCATCCGGCACTCGAAACAGGGGAACTCATGTTTGCGCTTCTAACGGACAGAAAAACGGGCGCCGCGTCCATCTTCGAGATGCCTGCGCCAGAGCTGCGGCCTGGGGGCATCCTCGTGCGCACCCAATATTCGGCGATCAGCGCCGGCACCGAGCGCGCCACGCTTGAGCTCAGTGGAAAATCGCTCCTCGCCAAGGCCAAAGCGCGTCCCGACCTTGTCAAACAGGTTCTGGATTACGCGCGCCAGAACGGTGTGAAAGCTGCCTACGACAAGGTGCATGCAAAGCTCGATACGCTCACCACCCTCGGATATAGCTGCGCGGGCGAAGTGATTTCGGTAGGCGATGGTGTACACGAGTTCCGCCCCGGTGATCGTGTAGCTTGCGGGGGCGGTGGTTACGCCAACCATGCTGAGATCAACTTTGTTCCGCGCAATCTTGCGGTGCGCATCCCTTCGCAAGTATCCACCGCCACGGCCTCCTTGACTACGATTGGCGCCATCGCGTTACAGGGCCTCCGCCAGGCGAAAATTGGCATCGGCGAAACCATCGCTGTAATTGGAGCCGGGCTTGTAGGAGTGCTGACGATCCAGATCGCACGCGCCGCCGGCTGCCGCGTTGTGGCGATAGATCTCTCGGAACAACGCGTCAAGCGCGCGGCGGAGTTCGGCGCGCATCTCGCGCTCAGGGCCGACGACCCCACGCTGGCATCGAGCATAAAGGAGTTCTCCAGATACGGCGTTGACGCCGCCATTTTAACTGCGGCGACTGACTCCTCAGAGCCGGTCGAGCTGGCGGCCAAGATTCTGCGTGAACGTGGCCGAATTATCGTCGTCGGTGCCGTGGGCATGGCCGTGTCGCGCGCGAACATGTACATGAAGGAACTGTCGCTGGCTCTGTCGCGCTCTTATGGGCCTGGCAGGTACGACACAGAATATGAGGAAGGCGGAGTTGATTACCCAATCGGCTACGTCCGCTGGACCGAGCGGCGCAATATGGAGGCCTTCCTCGACCTTCTCGCGACAGGGCAAATTGACGTCAATCCGCTCCTCGAGCATCGTTACCCGATCCACGACGGAGCCAAAGCCTACGCCGACCTGAAGAATGGCGTGTACACCTCAATCCTGGAATACGACGGGGCATCCGCAGCGGCGCGGGGGACCCCATCGTCGGTGGCGGCAACGCGACCTCGCCTCGGTGATGAAGTGAGAGTTGGCTGCATCGGTGCCGGTAGTTTCGCCTCGAGCGTAATTTTTCCCAACCTTTTGTCCATCAAGGGCGTTCGCTTGCAATCCGTCGCTACTGCCTCGGGTGCAGGAGCTGTTTCTGCGCAGCGCGCGTTCAAGTTTCAGTCCGCGGAACAACCCTCGGAGCTTCTGAATAATCCCAACGTGGATTCCGTGTTTATTTTGTCTCGCCACGATACACACGCGCCCCATGCAGTCGAAGCGTTGTACGCCGGCAAGTCCGTGTTTGTCGAGAAACCGCTAGCGGTCCATCGGGAACAATTGGCTCAATTGCAAGAAGCGTATGCAGCGCGGCTGCACGCTGGCCGTGTTCCGTTTGTTATGGTGGGTTTCAACCGCAGGTTTGCGCCTCTCACGGAGAAAATACATCAATTTTTCAGTGGGCGCCGTGAACCCATGCTGGTACACGCGCGCATAAATGCCGGATTTATTCCGCACGATCATTGGATTCACGCCCACGGCGGACGAATCGTGGGCGAATTCTGCCATTTCGTGGATTGGGCGCGCTCCGTGGTCGACAGTCCGATTCATAGCGTGACCGCGGCGGGTCTGCCCGACGGGACCCAATACAAATCAGACAACGTTGCGGTTACGTTGAGGTTCGCGGACGGGTCGGTGGCCAACCTGCTGTACCTGGCTAACGGCGACCGCAGCGTGCCCAAGGAATTTTTCGAAGTATTCTGCCAAGGCGCGGTCGCGCGGCTGGACGATTTCCGCACCCTCGAACTGGCGCGCGACGGCAAGGTGCAGAAGTTCAAGGGCATTCAGGACAAAGGTCATCGTCGAGAGCTTCAGTTGACAATCGAAGCCATCCGCTCCGGCAACTCTTCGCCCATTCCGTTTGAAGAGCTAGTGGAGGTCACGGAAACGACTTTCCAGGTTCAGCAGGCGCTTGCCACGGGAGAAGTCAGCAGACTTACGCCCAACACTCAGGATGTCTCGGCGCCAGCGTCGCCGCGTCCCGAATATTTGATGGTCGGCAGGGAAGTTTTTCCTTCATCGATGGCTGAACAGGCGCGTGATTAGGTCTCATTACAAATTCACTTCTATTGCCAATCCACTCGATTCTCGTTGAGATCGACACCACAACATCGATTCCCATGCTTGACGAAAATTTGATACCAATTCAGCAGCGGCCTTACGTCTCGGAAGCTGCGCTAATAGTTGCTGCTGTAGTTGCGGTTGCCGGCTTTGTTCTGGTGCCTGACTCTGGTCTGTTTTTTCTGATTGCGTGTATCGTTCTGGTATTCGCTGGAGCACTCGGCGAAGTCTTTCGCGGCCGAATTGACAAAATGCTGCTTTATTGGGCAGCAGTTCTCCCGCTCGGACCCTACTTTGGCTCATTCCCTCGAGAGCACTCGATCGTGACGCTCGACCGCGCGGTCATCCTTATTGCGTTCATGGGACTATTTCTTGCCCAGCCCTGCACTCTTGTCCCAGTGCCTAGGACGCTGCGCAGGGCCGGACTCGCATGGGTCGCTTTTGTGGTAGTGGCGGCGGCTACCTTCGTAAGCTCGTCGATTAATCTGAATTCCGCAAGGATTTTGTTGGACAGTTTCCTGTTGCCGTTCTTGCTCGGGTGGTGCGTTATTGCGCGATTCGATGTTCGTAATCGGTTATCGGCGATTCACACTTCTGTATGCATCTCTTCACTTATCAGTGCAGCAGTTGCAGCAGCCGAAGTTGTCACGGGGCAGGATTTGCTGCCCATTGAAGGGTCCGCAATGTCCTACGCAGGAGGCATTCCGCGGCCCAATGGTCCGTTTGAGGCCAATGACACTCTCGCACTGATCGGAATTGTTAGCTTCTTTTTTCTCCTCTTCCTTCGCAAGGCTCTTGGCTCCGAAGTGAGTGGCGGCCGCAGAATCCTTCACTGCCTTGGGCTGGCGGCGGCGCTGGGCATGGCGTTGATGCCCATGTTTCGTTCCGTTGTAATTACGCTGCTGGTTGTCTTGATCATTGATACCCTCTGGGAGCCAAGGATCACCCGTCGCGCGTGGCGCATTGGTCTTATGTTTGCTTCTGTTGGGTTGATATTCACCGCCACTATCTTTGCGCCCGAAGTGTATGAGGACCGCAGCAGCACTGAAAATGCGTCCGGCCGTATCGCCGAATACAAGCAAACCTTTCGTGTGTTCATGGACCACCCGGTGCTGGGTGTCGGCTTTCAGAATTTTCACACCTTCGTGACGGGCGAGCCGCGATATCGTGCAGTTTACCAGGGCGTTTCTTCTTTGGACTGGCCGCACAGCAACCTGGCACAGGTTCTTACGGAGACCGGTATTCTCGGCTTCATCCCCTACGTGATGGCAAATGTGCTCCTATTCAAAGCGATATGGCAACTACGTCAGTTAGGCAATTCCGGTCAGCTGGTGTGGAAATATTGCGTCTACATGTTTCTGGGCTACTGGATCAGCGGTCTGACTCTTGGCTCAGGCTATAGCCCCCTAAACCTGTGGTACGTGTTTGCGATGGCTGTCTGTTGTAAATACGTCCTGACGGAGCCTGAACTGGTGCAGTTTTCCGAAATGCGGCGTGATTACGAGTCTTTCAGCGTGCCGGCCCAAGTCTGCTAACGCAAGCAGTTTCCGATGAGCCCAAAACCCAAGGTTTACCTGCTCGTCCTTTCCGGCCTTCAACATGATGCGGTAGCGTTCGCCAGGCGGCGCTATCCCACGTGCGAGGTTGTAATTTTGTCGAAATCCGAGTTACGAGAGTGTGAATGGAAGAACAAGCTCCGCATATTGCGGCATCTCAAGGGCGAAGCGCTCCTGATTTTCGTCGATTCCCTTGAATCCCTGCAGGAGGCGACACTTCTTAAATGGACGGTCCTCGTGCATCGATGCAGGGAAACCATTCTTGCGGACTCCTCCGGATCTTTCGAGGTCGTCACCAGAATTGGTGTCTTAGGTTTGCTTCCCCGAACTCTTTTTGCCGCCTTGGCGGACGCGATCGGGCTTACTTGCGCTTGGATTGGCCTGCAGCTATTTCTGTTATGGCTCAAGCTTGGAAGCGAACCTGTGCCTCGCCCTGGATCGCTTGACATTGCGTTCCTGGATCTCTCTACGGGGAGTCTGGATGCCCCCGGTGGCGCTCACACGCACATAACCGGTTTCCTTTCGGGTGTGGTTCAAGAAGGCGCGCGCGCGGAAGCTCTTAGTGGCCGTCCACTGGAGACTGTTTGCCGCGTGCATCAAGTCCGGGGCTCCTCTCGCTTCCATCTGTTCCGCGAAACTGCGGCGCTGTCACTCAACTTTCAATTCTCTGCTGCGGCTCGAAAGTTATTGGCGCAAAAAAGGCCGCGCTTGCTGTATCAAAGGCACGGAAGATTTGTTTTTGCCGGCGCAGTTCTTTCGCGTCTGATCCGGGCTCCTTTAGTGCTTGAATACAACGCTTCAGAAGATTGGATGGCGAAGTATTGGGATCCAGCACGTTTTGCTCCGTGGCTCAAGTTGTGCGAAAAAATTTCGATAGAGGCAGCGTCATTGATCGTCGTGGTTTCAAACCCTTTAAAAAAGCAGCTGATGGAAGTTGGCGTGCCGCCGGAACGAATTCTGGTGAATCCGAACGCAGTCGATCCAGAGCGGTTTCACCCGGAGTGCGGCGGCGCGAAACTCCGGCAGGAGTTAGGGTTTCAGCCGTCAGACACAGTTATCTGTTTTGTCGGCACATTCAGTTATTGGCACGGAGTCGCCGTTCTCGAGCAGGCGATCCAGTCGTTACTAAGCAAACCCCAACGCGGGAAGCGCTCGATGAAATTTCTTCTCGTCGGAGATGGCCCCTTTGCTCCACGGTTGAGGGAAGCGCTCGAGCCCTACACACGCAACGGATCGGTTGTCTTTACTGGCGCCATTCCACACGTGTCGGTTCGCGCCTATCTGGATGCCGCCGACATTCTCGTTTCCCCGCACATTCCCATGCCCGATGGCAGCCCCTTCTTTGGTTCGCCTACTAAGTTGTTCGAGTACATGGCGATGGGAAAAGCGATCGCCGCCAGCGCCCTGGACCAAATCGCCGAGGTGCTGGAACATGAAAGAACAGCCTTGCTGGTTAAGCCAGGCGATCCCCAAGAACTAACAGCCGCCATCCAGCGTCTGGCAGCCGATCCTCGACTTCGTATCGAGCTTGGACGCAATTCTCGCGAAGCGGCTCTGTCACGCCACACATGGCGGCAAAACGCCAGGCGTGTCCTGGAATATCCTGTGAATGGCTTCCTTGCCTCTAGTGATTCCGCGCCACGCGGCGTCGTTGCCGGCGGCACCTCGCAGCCTGGCAGTGCAAACTTGGCAAAGCAGAATCTCTGATGGGTGCCGGCATATCAGCAGCCTCGGTAAAGTTATGGCGGGCAGTGGCAGGTACAGAGCTTCGCCGGAATATCCTGGAAACTTACGGCGCGCGCCTCCTGACGGTGGCCGTGACTTTTGCAACGGCCATCGTAGTTGCTCGGCAACTGGGTCCAACCGGCCGCGGACTTTTTGCCGTGGCGACCACGATGGGTGCACTCGGCGTGCAGATCGGGAATCTTGGTCTGCACGCTTCCAACGTTTACTTTGCCGCCAAAGATCGAGCGCTATTGCCCGCTCTCATTGGCAACACGCTGGCTGCTGTCTTGATAGTCGGTGTGATCACCGCCGTGGGCGGAGTCGTTCTTATTTTATGGCCGACGCTGTCGCCGCTCCACGGCACACTCTTGCTGCTCGGGCTGGCTTCCGTTCCTATCGGTCTTGCCTACATGCTCACGCAAGGCCTGTTGGTTGGCGTGAATGAGGTACGAGCCTATAACCGGATTGAATGCACTGGAAAGTTCGTCGCCCTCACTCTAGTTTTCTTCCTCGTTCTCATCCACAGAAAAGCTGTCGAGCCATTTCTCGTCGCGACTGTGGCGTCCGTAATGCTCAACTTCGTTTGGGCCTTGTTCCGTCTTAGGCGAGTTTCGGCGGAACCTCCTGCGCTGTCCGCGGCCGTTTTTTGGCAGAGCGTCAACATCGGCATGCGCGCGTACTTGATCGCCTTCTTTGGCTTCCTTGTGTTGAGAATTGATCTTCTCATGGTCAAGTACATGCTCGGCGCAACCCAAGCGGGTTATTACTCGATAAGTGAGGTCCTCGCCGAGAACACCATGATGTTTCCCGTGGTGGTGGGATTGCTCCTATTTCCAAAGTTGTCCGCTCTTCAGGACCGGCATGAAAAATTGCGGCTAGCGAACAAGTCCATACTCGTGACGGCGGCGCTGATGTTTCCAGTGGTGGTAATTGCCACCCTTGCTGCCGCCCCCCTCATCTCGATCGCATTTGGACGAGACTTCCTTCCCGCTGTCGCCCCTTTCGCCTGGCTAATGCCGGGGACTTATTTTCTGGGCATCGAAACGGTGATGGTGCAGCTGTTGAACAGCGACGGATTTCCACCAGTCATCGTCGTGGCCTGGATCGCGGATACGACTATCAATGTGGCGGCCAATTTCTGGGCCATCCCGCGTTATGGAATCACCGGCGCTTCGATCGTTTCTTCCGTCTGCTATTTCCTGATCTTCGTTTTTGTTTCCGTAATCGTGTGGAGAAATAACTACGCACGAAATCCAACGCCCACTTGCACACCGGATCTTTCAACCTGAACCAAAATGCGATTTATTAGGGTCCTTAGACGGGAATCGCCGTTTACCCTGACTCGCGAGATTTTTTGGCGGGCTCGGAGGGAATGGAACAAGCGACGCATATATGCCCGGCTTGAGCGCCCTGGGCAGATTGGGTTTCGATGTGTTCCTTACTACAGACCCAACTTGCAAGCAATCAGCGAGCATAGCCGGGGCCTGATTATTGCCTTCGCGGATGAGATTTGCGCCGGACGGTATCCCTTTCTCGGCTATCGCACCGCAGACCTCGGAAGAAGTCCGAGGTGGAACCTCGACTTCCAGTCCGGCGCCGAGTGGTTGCATCTGAAGTACGAAGACGGCCAGTGCATCCGCTACGATAGCGCCGAAGTCAAAGTGCCCTACGAGCTTTCGCGTCTGCAATTCTTGCCGGTCATTGGTAAAGCTCACGTTCTCACGAAAGATGACTCGTATCGCCGGACAGGGAAGGATTTACTGTCGCACTGGATTCTGTCCAATCCCGTTCCCGCGGGAGTGAACTGGACCATAGCCATGGAAGCAGCTCTGCGCGCCATGAGCATCTGCTTTCTACTGAATTTGCTTTCTCCCTTTCACGGTGATGAGCGGCCCTGGCTCGCCACCGTGACTCGCTCCCTGTTCCAGCATTTGCTCTACATCGAAGCGAACATCGAGTTCTCGCACTTTCTGACCAGCAATCATTACCTGAGTAACGTCGTCGGGCTCTACTGCCTTTCCATATTCCTAGATGGCGAGGGCATGGCAGAGCGGCGGCGCAAATACCGTAAGTGCATCGAAGCCGAAATGATGCGGCAGGTCTATGAAGACGGGGGAGATTACGAAGCGTCCACGGGTTACCAGGTATTGGTTACGCAGCTTTTTACAACCGCGCTCCTGCTTATGCGCGCCGAACCCTCCACGCCGCCGACGCCGGCGTTTGTAGGGCGCCTTGGGGCAATGTTCAGGTTCCTCAACACCGTTGCAAGCTCGGCTGGCGAATTGCCGCACCTGGGCGACTGTGACGATGGTCGCGTGGAAGTTCTCCTGGACGATGTGCAGCAGATGTTGACGCTCTCCGTGCCCGAGAGAAACTCGTTGCGCGTTTCCAATCTCCTCGGTCTGGGGAACTGTCTGCAGGACGAAGGTTACGGATCGGTTGAAGACGCCAAGTGGTACGGCCTTGTGGACACGACGCGAATTCAATATTCGCAACCTCAAATCAGTCTTGCATCTGCGCCTGCAATTCAAGTTCTTCCGAACTCCGGGATTGGCGTTCTGCGGCACAGGTCTGCAGAGCTTCTGTTTTTCGCCGTTCCGAACGGAATCTTCGGCAAGGGCAGTCACACGCACAATGATAAATTGAGTTTTGTTTTGCGAGTGGGTGGAGAGGAAATCTTTTGTGACTCCGGGACGGGTTGCTACTCCCGCGATGTTGCAACTCGGAACCGGTTCCGCAGCACCGCCTCTCACAACACTTTGCAGATAGATGCTGTGGAGCAGAACTCTATCAATCCCGGCCCCCAAGGCCTATTCAACCTCGGAAACGATGCCGCAGTAACCCAGATAGAACAGGGCAGGGATGCGCTCGGGAGTTTTCTGCGTGCCTCGCATCGTGGATATCGTTCGCTCGGGATAACGCACGCCAGAACCATTCATCTGATTGACGACGGAGGAGTCTTTGTCATCGACGACGAACTGGATGGACATGGCGTTCACGATTTCGAGTTCAATCTTCAACTTCCCGCAAATCGAACCGCGGAACTCGCACCGGCCGAAGATGGGATCCTGTGCCACATACTGGGGAAACAGCAAGTTCAGCTCAAAATAACCGGGCCCGCAGGTCTTCAGGGCGCTATCCAACCCTCGCTCATCAGTTCTACTTACGGCACGACGGTTCCAGCAATGAAGGTACGCATCTCGGGGAGAGCCCCGTTTCCCGCTCGCTTGACGACGCAAATCTCCTGGATGGACGCCGCCGACGCAACAACCCGCCAACTCGACTTCGTACGGACAACTAAAATTGACGACGCTGCCGCCAAGGGAGTGTGCCTCGCATGAGCGCTACTGTTTCCGAAACAATGTCTGCCTCGGTAAGGGAGAATTTCGCAGCTTATGGGGAGTCCGCGGAATATCCGTTTTCCAGAGAGTCGATTGTTTGTTTTGCGGGCGAGGATTGGTGGTACCACCATCCCCATTCCAAGAACCACATCCTGAAGCGAATGGCCCGTCATAATCGCGTCCTGTTCGTGAACTCCATTACCATGGGTCTGCCTTCGATCCGCAATCCAGAGTTCTTCCAAAAAATCCGACGCAAGCTTCGCAGCTATCTCCGCTGGCTGCGCAAGGTGCCTGAAGGATTGTGGGTGATGACGCCGATAAACGTGCCGGTGTACGGCTCATCTTTCTTCCGCCTGTTGAATCGGGTGTTGCTGATCCTTCAGCTCCGATTCGTGATGCTTCTTCTTAATATGCGAAATCCGATAGTCTGGGTCGCTATTCCGACAGCCGCGGATGTTGCGGACTCGCTCGGCGCCAAGCTCATGGTGTATCAGGTTTCGGACAAATATGATTTCAACGAAGACAGCGCGCTTTCGCGCCAGGTAATTCGCGACATGGATGCCTGCCTCAAGCAGCGAGCGGCGGTGGTCATGTATTCCGGGCGCAAACTGTACGAGGAAGCGGAGCCCCGCCACCGGTATTTTCTCGAGCAGGCAGTGGACTACGAGCGGTTCGCCAACCGGCCCCCTGGCACCCCCGCGGACATCGCCGCCATCCCTGGGCCGGTGCTCGGTTACGTAGGTGCCGCCGACTGGTACACGATGGACGTGGACTTGATCAAAGAAGTTGCCAGGTTGCGGCCCGATTGGCACTGGGTATTCATCGGCTCGAAATCGAATGTAGTGCAACTGTCCGCGCCCAACATCCATTTTCTTGGCTCCAAAACTTATTGGGAACTCCCCCTCTACTACAATCACATCGATGTGTGCGTGCTGCCGTGGACTCAGAAAAACGTTTTCACCAATTACGGGAGCGCGATTAAGGTCCGCGAGTACCTCGCGACCGGCAAGCCGGTGATTATTTCTCCTCTCTACGAATACCTGCAAACGCCGGGCTTAAGAATCTACCGATCGACCGAGGAATTCATCGCCCTGGTGGCGGACGCGCTCGCCAATGACTTCCCATGCGACCGCGAAGTCCGGCAGGAGGCAGTCCGGCACTGCACCTGGGACGTCCGCGCGAGGGAGGTAGCTGTGCTCTTTCGCCGATTGCTTGAAGGAGAAGCCCGCCCATGAATGACGCAGTTCAATATCATTCCCGGATCGCTTCAGGCTGGGAGTCCAACTACAAGAAGAAAGGGTTCTCGCTCCGCAAGGGCATTCTTCTCGAGTTGCTGCCGACCCGCCCCCTGACAGGCCAGAGCTGGCTCGACGCTGGGTGCGGCACGGGGACGCTGGCCCGATTCCTCGCCGAAGTCAAAGGTTGCAACACATTGGGGGTGGACGCTTCCCCGAAAATGATTGCCAATTGCGTTCCCGTCCGCAATACCGAGTTCCGTCAGATTAGAGATATCTGCAAGACGGAATTGCCGGAAGGCGCCTTCGATGGGGTACTTTGTTCCAGCGTGCTTGAGTACGTGTCTGATCCGTGCGCCGCTCTTACCGAATTCCGGCGACTACTAAAGCCGAAGGGATTGTTGCTTGTTTCCGTGCCAAATGCGCACCCCATTGCCCGCTGGCCAGTCGTATGTATCTACTGGCTGACGAAATATATGGGCCGGCTGCGATGGTTCGAGTATCTCGACCACTCAAAACATTGCTATTCAGAATCTGGGTTCCGTGCCTTGCTACATGGCTGTGGATTCCGTGTCGAGGCCGCACGGAGGTTCGGAGGACTCTGCGGACCCTCGCCGATTCTTGGGCACGGGACACTCATGATGTTCCGCGCCGTTAGACTCTGAAAGTCGCTGCTTAGCAAGTTTCAAATAACAAGACCGTTGGGGAGAGTGCAAATGTGCGGTATTAACGGAGTATTGGACTTCACGAATGGCCGTTTCCGGGTTTCTGAGCGGTATTTGACGCGCATGCGAGATGTGATGTCGCATCGCGGACCGGATGGGGCCGGGATTTATATGTCCGAGGATGGACGGGTCGGGTTGGGTCACCGCAGGCTAGCGATCATCGACCTATCGGAAAAAGCCGCGCAGCCGATGACGAACGAGGACGGAACGCTATGGGTGGTATTCAACGGAGAAATTTACAACCACGCGGAAATTCGCGCGGAGCTGGAGAGACGAGGCCGGCACCGCTGGAAGACGGATCACTCGGACACCGAAGTCATTCTGCATGCCTTCGAGGAGTGGGGCATCAACTGCGTTCAGAAGTTTCGCGGAATGTTTGCGATCGGACTGTGGGACGCGAAGCAGCGGCAACTGTGGCTGATCCGGGACCGCATCGGCGTCAAACCGCTGTATTACAGCGTTCATGATGGACGCATCACGTTTGCGTCGGAAATCAAGGCGTTGCTGGAGGATGAACAGCAGGAACGTGCCGTCAATGAGGAAGCGCTTTATTACTACTTGTCGTTCCATGCGACGCCCGCGCCGCTCACGCTTTTTTCGGGCATCCGCAAGCTGGCTCCCGGGACATGGTTAAGAGTCAGCGCGGACGGTCAAATCCGGGAAGAGCGCTACTGGGACGTTTGGGATCACACGGAACCCTTGACGAATGTTTCCGAGATGGGGATTGCCGAACGCATCCTCTCCGAGCTGCGCACGGCCGTCAAGCTTCGCAAGATCAGTGACGTGCCCGTGGGAGTATTTCTCTCTGGCGGCATCGACTCGAGTACAAATGCGGCACTGTTTTCCGAGGGGGAGAGCCGGCCGGTCAGGACATTTTCGATCGGCTACGACAAGGAATACGAGAGTTATCAAAGCGAGCTACCGTATGCGCGCAAGATTGCACAGCAAGTGGGAGCGGAACATCATGAGCTGCTGTTGCGGGAAAGCGACCTGCTCGAGTCGCTTCCCTTGATCATACGGCATCAGGACGAGCCGCTGGCGGATCCTGTTTGCATGCCTGTCTATTTCGTTTCAAAACTGGCACGCGACAACGGCGTTATCGTTTGCCAGGTGGGAGAAGGCTCAGACGAACTCTTTTGCGGTTACAAGTATTGGAAGGACTCCCTCCGACTTCAGCGATTTAACAACATGCTTCCCATTCCAAGCGCTCTGAGAAACTTGGGACTTGCGGGGCTCAATCTTGTGGAGCAGGGCCGGAGGGCTTCTTTTGACCATCGGTTTTCTTGCGAGGTTCTGCGCCGAGCCTTGTCAAACCGGCCCGTATTCTGGGGTGGAGCGGAGGTGTTCAGCGACTCGCAAAAAAAGAGTCTACTTTCGCCACGTCTGCGCAAGACATTCGGTAGTCTGAGTTCATGGGAGGCCATCGCGTCCATCCGGCGGCGGTTCGAGGAAAAAGCCTGGGAACCTTCACCGCTTCATTGGATGACTTATCTTGATTTGAATCTGAGGTTGCCGGAACTGCTGCTCATGCGGGTGGACAAGATGAGCATGGCAGTGAGCTTGGAAGCGCGCGTCCCTTTTCTGGACCACAAGTTTGTTGAGCTAGCAATGAGCATTCCCGAGGCGGTAAAAACCAGGCACGGCATACTCAAATATATTTTGAAGAAAGCAGTCCGCGGAGTGATACCCGACGAACTCATAGACCGGAGGAAACAAGGCTTCGGGGTTCCCGTGTACGATTGGTATCACACGAAATTTGGAGAATACGTGACCAAGGAAATGAAAGACTTTTGTAAGGAGACGGATATTTTTCAGTTTGAGGGAGTCTTACCGTTCTTGAAGAGAAGAGGATGGGCGCTGCTGAACGTCGCGCTATGGTGGAAGCAATACATAGGTTCCGCGGCGACCCTGCCACAGTCTCTCCGCGGATCAGCTGCCTTGGAGACGCATCCCGCTAATCTTCGAAGTTTGGTTTTGCCGGTCGAAAGGGGTGCATGAACCATCTTTACCCTGCGCGATGAGGCGGGACCCAGCCCTGTCCTAAACTAGGAACGTTCTAACCGCAGGCTGAATCACCGACCTTATGAAAAGGACTACGCGAATCGCCCGGCCGCTACTCGTCTCCTTCGCAGCGGCAAACCTGATAGGGTGCGCTGACTTAAGGAGCAATGAAGGACGCAATACGAACGGGAACATCATTTATCTCGATCGCGATCTTTCTTCCGGCGATCTCTCGCAATGGACGCATCTGGACTACGGCTTAGGAACGGATGTGGGCACCGGCATGAGCGGCGCCGGGCAGCTGTGGTATCACGCGAACGTCGCGGGGCGCAGGGCCGCGGGCTTGACGGTCACTCCCACCGCGCACGCTTCGCCTGCAGCCAACAGTGACAGCGTCTTTTTGTGGGAACCGAGACAGTCCTGGAATCTCCAGCCTTACGAAATCTGGCTGCGCACCTCGGTCATGTTCCCATCCGCGGCGATCATCTCGTCGAACAGTTTGAGCGGGGAAGCGCCTTTTGTGCCCACCACTGGGGACTGGAACTGGTTCTTGGTGTTCCACAACGACAGCAGCCCTTTGCCTCGTTGTGCGAAGGAATTCGGCAACATATCCCTGGACGTGAAGGCAGATGATCCCGTCGTAAGCGGCGCCATTGGAAAAAACAACGTACGCATGGCCTTGCGTATCATGGGCGGCGACGACTGCTCTCCGAACATGGTGTGGGTCGATGGTCCTCCCCTCCAATGGGACCACTGGTACGAGATGCTCCTGCATATCAAGTGGGACCCCACGGGCGGGATTGTGGAGTGGTATCTGGACAACATAAGCGCCCCGTACTACTCGAATCTGAAGATCCCGACGCTGTTCACGCGCCCGAAGGGATATCTGAGTCCGAGCTACACAACGTTGACGCTGTGCAACTATCGCATGCATGCCCCATGGAACTCGACCACCTATGTTGGGCCGTTGGTGGTCGGTTCGAGCCGGAGTTCCGTGTTGAGCGCCTTCTGATGAGCCACGCCGTGGGTTACGGTGAGGCGCCGATGGAGCCGCTGGGTGGTGGCGCACATGTTCCGGCGCTGAGGTTGCTGCTCAGGAGATTGAGGATGTTACCCGAACCGATGTCGGTAGGGGAGGTGACGTCGATAGCCGTACTTAATCCCGGGCCGAAAGTGTTGTTGTTGATGCAGGCGTTGGCGCTGCCGTTCTCGATATAAATACCGATGGAGCCTGGTCCGTTGATCGTGGCGTTATGGATGTAGGCGTTGTTGGTGCAGCAGGGAGCGCTGTCGTCAAAAGCGATGACGTACTGTCCAGCAACGCCGGTATAGGTTCCACCGTTGATTTCAATGTTGTTGTTATTGTCGGTTACCCAGATGGCGTAGCCGGAATTTCCGGTGACGGTGCAGTTGTTGAAGGTATTGTAGTGATTGCTCCCCTGATGGTTACCGTTGGCCACATCCCCATACAACATGATGCCGGAATTGTTGGGGCTGCCGACATTATTGGTCACTTTGCAGTCGTTCCAGACGTTGTGGTGTGAAAAATATTCCAGCGTGATTCCCTGGTAGTAGGCCGCTTCGCTGCGGTTCACACTGATGTTGTTGAAGGTGTTGTGGGCGGAAGAATTGGTTTTAAAGGGGCGCCCGCTACCCGTGCCGGTGGCGTCGATGGAAATGTTGCTGAAGGTTCCGTTGGCTTCGCGGTAGGGGATGAAGCCAAAAGCACCGACGTTCATGTTGCTGATGGACACCGCGTTGACGTTGAGGCTGCCCTGTTGCTGGAGGGATACGGCGGAGCCGCCGATGCTGCCGCCGGAATTGGTGCCGGCATGGGTAATGGTGATGTTCCCGTAGGAATTGTTATAGCCATTGATGCTGGCGATGGCGCTCCAAGCGACATTCTGGGCGGTGAGATTGGTGACGGATAGGTTGACGGCATCGAGAACGGCGAGGGCATAATTGGCGGCTCCCGAACCGTCCAAGACTAGATCGTGAACAGTGACGCCGCTTACGGGGTTAATAAGCTTCTGGACCCAAGGGACGCAGCAGGTGGTGTCGTAGGAGTGGTGGACGGCGGATTCAACCGTGGCGGTATCGCCGCTCAGGGCGGTGATCTTCAGCACTTCGCCGCGGCAGCCGGAACCACCGCAGTTGGAGTGCGCGGTGTCGGAGCTGGAAACGGCTTCCTCCAAGTAGACATAGTCGCCCACGCTGGCACCGATAGCGGAGAAGTTGGCCTGGAAAGATTTGTCCATGTCCGCGGTGGTGGCGATGATGGGAGTCGGCGAGCTGAGACTCTGGCTGCTGCCCACCTGCAGGATAGTGGAACCGCTGCCGGTACTGCGAATGGTGACCCTGCCGGCAGCACAACCGGTCTGCCCATCGATGATTACGTTGTTGGTGGCAATGGACCTGAGTCCGGAGGAAATTTTGTAGGTACCGCAAGGGAAGAAAAGCTCGTCGCCGGGTTGCAAAGCCGCAATGGCGTTGTTGATGGCGGCGGTATCGTCGGTCGTTCCGTCGCCCTTGGCCCCGAAGTTTACGACGTTGATCGTCGTACCGCTGTTGGATACGTTGATGGAAGAGGACGACGTGGCGGTGGCACCGGAGGTATCGGTGGCGCGTGCAGTGAGTGTATGAGCGGCGTTGGAGAGCGATCCGGTGGCAAGGCTGAAAGTCCAGTTTGCGGTACCGGAAGCGGAGGAGAAAGCCCCGCTGTCGATCTGTACTTGCACGGAGCTCAAACCTGCGGCAGCGGAAGCGGTGCCGGCAACGGCGACGGTTCCGGAAACGGTAGCACCGTCGGCGGGCGAAGCGATGGCCACGGTCGGAGGCGCAAGAGAGACACCGGTGCCGGACACAGCGATAGAAGCTGGCGAATTCGTAGCGTTGCTGGCGACACTGACGCTGCCGGAGAGAGCACCGGCCACCGTGGGTGCGAAGGCCACGTGAAGGGTGGCTGATTGGCCGGGGGAAAGGATGGTGCCTGGTGTGATGCCGCTAACGGTGAATCCCGCGTTGCTAGAGGTCGCGCTGGAAAGGGTGACGTTGGAGTTTCCGCTGTTCGATACCGTGGCATTCAGGGTCGTCCCCGTACTCGCCACGTTCACATTGCCAAAACTCAGGCTGGTGGGGTTGGCACCGAGAACATAAGTCGCTGCAATTCCGCTGCCGCTCAAGGGAATCGCCAGAGGGGAGCTGGGAGCGTTACTAACCAGGGAGACGCTCCCCGACACGCTGCTGACGGCCGCCGGAGCAAAAGCCACACTGAAGTTCGCGCTTTGTCCTGGGGGCATAGTCAAAGGGAGAGTCAGACCGCTGGTCGAGAAGCCGTTGGCGGTGCCGGAGACATTTGCCTGAGAAACAGTCAAGTTGGCGGTGCCGGAATTAGTTAATTTGATTGTCTGAGTATTTTTGGTTCCAACTACCACGCTTCCGAAACTCGCGCTACCCGGAACAACGGAAACTTGCGGTTGTGAGTTCACGACGGATGCAGTAAACATCTGGTTTTCCACTCCCGAGCAACTGTTTTGCTCGAGATGCGCGCCGGACGCAACGGAGGCGCTGGCAACATCTATGCACCCGTTCACGAGGTTTCTGGAGAGGATCTCGTACCCCCCAGTAACCGCCTTCAGTTGGAAGTATTCGGGCGCGACGGCGGTGCAGGTGTACTGTTGGAGGAGCGCGCCAGGAGAGGAGGAACCATTCCAGATATCCCAGCACAGCTTAGAAGACACGCTTACGAGATAGTACCAGCCACTGGTTGGAGAGGCCTTGAGCGTGAACTGCTGCGATTTGTTGGTCGAACAAGGGGACTGGACCAGATAAGTGAAGGCCGTGGAGCCGCCCGTGTCAATGCAGAGTTTGCTGTTTGCGTCTTGCAGGGTGACGATAGAACCGGCAGACGGAGTCGTGGCCAACGTTGTGAGGGGGACTACGGTTCCTGCCATGACAAGAAAAATTCCAAAAAGGAACGACGAAAGACCTCTAGCTTTCAACGGCACACCCCCGTAAGGTTTTCGCGGGCTTCGCAAGCTCAGCGTCTCTTCGGGCTAGGGGGCCGGGGGACCGGAGACAAATTTGAAGGACGGACCTTTGCGTTAAGGATTACTGAGCAGGCTGAAGTCGGCGTGCTCGCGCCGGGATTCCTATGCGCTTCCTAAACTTGTGCCCACTGGTGAGAGGTTAAACCGGCGGTGTGCCCGGAATCTGTAGGCAAGGCTATGATTCTTGGGTCAGACCTTTGTTCTTCAGGTGCCTCCAATATGCTGACAGAAGGACAGGTGTCACCTGTCCTGGTGCGTGATATCACTTGCCTTGGAAGAGAGAAGTTCTGGAATTGATCAGAAGGACCGAATTTACTGCGGGCTGCGTTCAACTGGAATACCCGGCCACACAAATCCGCCTGGGAGAAGCACCATGAACACTCGCAGGTCGGCCGGAGCGGAAGCTCAAGACAAAAGATCTGTTCTTTCATTCCCGGAACAAACAGTCCTTGGTCTGTATCCCCAACTTCTAAGGGGACTTCCTGTCGGGGTAATCCTCTTATTGCTGGAGGAGCCTTCAGACGTGAAGACGTTTAGAATTGTAGATGCCAACCCTGCCGCGGCCGAAATCACCGGGTCGACTGTTGCAAAACTTGTTGGCAGAACTCTGGCTGATTTTCCCAAGCTCTTGGAAACACCAATCCCTGCTCGGGGCCTCGCCGCCTTGCGTTCCGGCAAAACGATCGATCTGGGTGAATTTTCCTACGGTGACGGCCATATACGGGAGGGAATTTATTCCGTGCGAGTCTTTCCCCTTTCCAGGGACTTCCTGGGCGTCACCATTGAAAAGATTGCGAATCGCACGGCAGCGGAACGCGCTCTCCGAGAGAGCGACGAGCGTCTCCGCCTGCTCATCCATGGGGTGCAGGAATATGCCATTTTTCAGTTAGACCCGGCAGGCATTGTAGTCAGTTGGAATGCCGGGGCCGCGCGAATGAAGGGATACACCCCCGAGGAAATCATCGGAAAGCACTTCTCTGTCTTTTACCGCGAAGAAGACGCGATGAACAATAAACCACAGCACAATTTGGTGGAAGCTGCGCAGCGCGGGCAGAGCGAAGATGAAGGCTGGCGCGTCCGCAAAGACAGGTCTCTTTTTTGGGCCAACGTGATAATCACTGCTTTGCGCGACCCTAAAGGGAAACTACTTGGATATGCCAAACTCACGCGCGACATGACCGAACGGCATCAACGGGTCGAGGCATTGAGAAAGGCGAACGAAGAGTTGGAACTCCGCGTCGTTCGGCGTACGACGGTCCTCAGCCGGGTGAACCAGGAGCTTCGAAAGGAAATTACCGAGCGGAGATTTGCGGAAGAAAAACTCCGAACCTCGCTCGAACAACTACGCGCTCTCGCCGCTCGACTCCAGAGCGTGCGGGAAGAAGAACGTACGCATGTTGCGCGGGAGATTCATGATGCATTGGGCCAGGCTTGCACGGCAATCAAAATGGATCTTGCGCTGATCGGTCGCAGAGCCTCCCCCGAGCAGACGCAACTCCGGGCAAAGGTCAATTCGGCAATGCAGTTGACGGACGACATGATCGTCACTCTGCGAAGGATTGCTTCCGAGCTTCGGCCGAGAATGCTGGATGATCTGGGTTTATCGGCCGCACTTGAGTCCCAGGCCCAGGAATTCGAGACGCGAACGGGAGTTCCTTGCACGGTAATCTTGCCGCGAGAACCGCTCACTCTCGACGAAGATCGATCCACAGCCGTGTTCCGCATCTTTCAGGAATCGCTGACCAACGTGACGCGCCACGCCCAAGCGACACGAGTCGAGGCGGTCTTGTCCGTGCAAAACAGTCAGTTGATTTTCAAGGTTTGCGACAACGGCAGAGGCATTGGTCCCGAAGAAGTTAAGGGGCGTAAATCTCTCGGGCTTGTGGGGATGCAGGAGCGCGCGCTCATGCTCAATGGAGAACTGGACATTACCGGGGTGCCTGGCTTGGGAACTACCTTGACTCTGAGGATTCCCCTACCGTGCCCGGCAAGGGGAGAAACGGTTCGCGATGAGAGTTCTGATCGTTGACGATCACGCGCTTTTTCGCCGTGGGCTCAGAGAGACTTTGGCGGAATCGTATGCCAAGGTGACTTTTGGAGAGGCAAAAACCGCACAAGAAACCTTGGAATTTGTGCGGCGTCAAGACTGGGACGTGGTCATTCTGGACATCAGCCTGCCCGGGAAAAGCGGGCTGGATATCTTGGATGACTTGAAGCGTTTGCGGCCGAAGTTGCCCGTTCTGCTTCTAAGCATGCATCCCGAGGAACAATTTGCTCGGCGCGCGCTGAAATCCGGCGCCGCTGGTTACTTGACCAAGGAGAGCGTCCCCGAAGAGCTGAAAGAAGCCGTGAGTAGAGCCGCACGCGGCGGTCGATATGTAAGCAGGACCTTGGCCGAGAAGTTGGCCATGGATCTCAGGGAGGGAGCCGATGTACCGCTCCACGAACTCTTGTCCGACCGCGAGTTCCAGGTGCTACGCATGATCGCCTCGGGGAAAAGCGTCAAGGAAATAGCCGATGAGATCGCTCTCAGCGTGAAGACCGTGAGCACATATCGCGCCCGGATTCTAGAGAAGACAGGAATGAAGACAAACGCGGAATTGATTCGCTACGCGCTTCAAGCTCAATTGGTGGATTGACGCTGAATGCAAACCCATTGCCGATTCAACCGCTTATTCGTTGCTGCGGGATCGCGCACTGACCCCGTGGTGTAGGGTGTTTTCTGTCGCTCATAGTTCAATTTGTCCTACAAGCGATTACTGTCACTGCCTGATGTATCTTCCGTTGTTTTTGCCATTATCTATAACATGGCCAAGAAGCGCGCAAGGAGGACCCCGATGAGAATCTTTATCGTCGACGATTCCAAGGTAGTCTTGGATCGTTTGGCGGACCTGCTGAAGGAAGAGCCCGAGACGCAACTCGTGGGACATGCAGGTGATGTGTCTGATGCTATAGGCGGCATCCTGCGTGCGAAACCGGACGCTCTCATCCTGGACCTGCAAATGCCTGGAGGCAGTGGTCTCGATGTTCTCCGCGCGGTTCGCATGGACCAGCCGCACCTAGCTGTTCTGATTTGCACGAACTACCCCTATTCGCAGTTTCGCGAGGAATGCTTGCGTGCGGGAGCAGACTTCTTCCTTGATAAATCCACAGAATTTGAAAAGATCCCCGCCATCCTTCGTGGATTGAGTCACAAAGAATCGAAAGTTTCTTCGGGGTCTCGCTGAATCTATTTTTTACTGCCTACAGTAGCGACGACTCCGGGTTGGGATTCTAACCATCTGGACTAACATCGACCGTATCCGGAGTTAGAGAGTATTATAAAGACGAGAACTTTTATAAGGCGTAACCGGTGCCCGGATAATAAAGCGGCCATGTCCGCTGAATGGAGAATTGAGCCAGGACAGGATGGGATAAACGAGGAAGTCGGAGCCTATTGAGACGTTACTTCGAGGGTCCCTCCAAGCAATAATAATGCATAGGCGGCTGACAATGCCGGCGATTCAATCGGAGGCGCCACTCCACAAGCTTTTGGGCCAATTGAAGGAATTCCCTTGGAACTGCAATCCGACACCAAAGCGTCCGTCCGGAAGCCGCTGGCAATAAACAACGCGTGCAAGGGTGCGTAAGTTCCCTTCGAGCAACCTGATCCAAAGCCGTTCGTTCATGTCCCTGGCTCGTTGGGTCAAGATGCGCACTCCGAGCGAGCAGACATTCTCGGTTGCCGCTGGTTCCATCTCGGCGGGGTCAACGGAACTGGAAATCTGCGCCGGGATCTCCACCTTAACTCGTTTCTCAAGTCTCCCAGACCGTTGAGGCATGGTAGAACCCCCTCTCCAAGGGGATTTTGACTGTACCGGGTGGGCAGCACAGGAAAATCCTATCAACTCGACCTCTTTTGCGAGGTCATTCTGCCGAGCCGCTTCGTGCGACCCGTGCTCGAGGTAGGACCATTCGGATTGCTGCTGGGGTGCATTTCCGTGGTCCGGTTAGTGATGATTGAAGCCATACCGATTCGATCAAAGTCATAAAGCCTACTGAGTGCAGTATGTGGACTCCAAAATGTCAGATGTTTTTCGCTTGCCCCGCTTCGCCTCATACATGGCTTGATCGGCCTGTACCATCAGTTCCTCCAATGAGGAGGTGTCACCCGGGCTCAATCGCACTGCGCCCACGCTGAGAGAAATCGAGTGCCGGAACCCTTGCGCGCAGATTGATTTGAGGTACTTGCAAATGCGGGCCCTGATAATGTTCTCGCTGAAGTCGGAGGCCTCAATCGCCAGGACCGCAAACTCGTCTCCCCCCAGCCGAGAGATCACATCGGAATCGCGAAATGTTTTTTCCAACGCTTGGGCCGAGTGCTTCAACGCCCGGTCACCTTCGGAATGTCCGAATGAATCGTTGATTTTCTTCAAGCCGTCCAAGTCCATGAAAAAGAGCAGCAATCCGCGGCCGGAGCGTCGGCTCACTTTCAATTGGCGCTCGGCAAGAACCATGAAGCCTCGCCGGTTATACAATCCTGTCAGCTCGTCAGTAAGAGCCAGATTGCCCATTGCCGCTTGCAGGACGTATTGCTGGGCAGCGCACCGAACTGCGCGCTTCAGAAGTTCACTCAGCGGCCGGCTCTGGGGGCCACTGGACAGGAGGACGTCAGCTCCTATGTCTACGTCTTTCAGTAAACTTGCGAGTTCTCGATTGGCCTCCGACAACATGAGGTGGAATTCCCCGTTGGAGGTTTTTTTCCTTCCGGAGAGGAACAACCGCGAGCCCTGCCGGCGCACGACCGAGTAGGAGTCAACAGCCCTGTTTAGGATCTCGCGATCGAATGGGATGCTTCCCGAACTGAAGTCTTCCGCTTGCTCCCGGGAACAGTGATACACCTTGTCTTGTTTCATCGTCATTTTGTCTTCCAGCAATTGCCTCACCTCTCCGCGGATAACGAAATGCGAATTGTCTTACTCACCCTGCGACTCAATTGCTTCGATTAATGAACTGGCTGCCCTTGATGCAGCGCAAGCATACAAATGGCCTGCAATTCCGCGTAGGTGTAGTACGTCTCTTCCTCGCTGCCGAAGCGTTCTACGTGGCCCAATCCCGATTCCTGAGAAATGCGAAACAGCTCCTCTTCCGGCATGCCAAGAATGAACGATGCCCTCGCCTGGGTGACATATTTAGGTATCTCTTTGCTCATACCCTCCTCCAATTCGCCAAGGCAGCTTGCTTGTTCATGAATCATCAGGAACCCTCAGTGTCTCCTCGACCCATCTGCATTGACTTCTTCCGCCATGAAAGTCTGGGCCGCCTCCGTGTCAGAGCGGTTCGGTTTCGGGGTTGGAGGTGGGGACCCTGCTCACGGAGGCGGTCCACTCTCCTGTTTGCAACATAGCGGATTGCCAAATGCTTGCAATCCGGTGAATCACCCAATTTAACCGCGTGAAACGACCTAGGACATGTTAGGGCTGGACCAAACCGTGGCGAATCGCATAGCGAACTAAGGTCGCCGTTTCATGAATATTGAGCTTTTTCATTAGTCTTGCCCTATGTGATTCGGCCGTTTTTACGCTGATTCCCAGTTGTGTGGCCACATCTTTGCTTGATTTTCCTTCGCCAACCAATTGCAAAACTTGTCGTTCACGTCCTGATAGAGGATCGGCGGATACTTGGGCTTTGGATAGATAGGCATCCACGACCGTGTGCGAAATTTTCGGGCTAAGGTAGATGGATCCCCTGCAAACTTCAGATATGGCGTGGATTAGCTCATCCGCAGCCTGGCTCTTCAGGACGTATCCTTTAATTCCTGCACGAAGAGCCTCGGTAACATATTGGCTCTCGTCATGTTGAGTAAGAAGGATGACCTTGGTTCTTGGAGATAATTTAATCAATTCGCGAGCGGCGTCCACACCATTCAAGACCGGCATACTGATGTCGAGGATGGCCAACTCAGGTGTATTCTTTTGTGCGAGATGCAGTGCTTCTTGTCCATCCGAGGCTTCGCACACCACTTGAAGGCCTTTTTTTTCCAGCAATGTCTTTAGCCCCTGGCGAACCAGGGCATGATCGTCCGCGACCAAAATACGTATCGCCATCGTTGCGGGCAGATTAGGGAATCACTCCAATTCAGACAATCAGGTGGTTGCCTGGATTTGTTTGGGGTAAAGACCCGACCGGCAGGGAACATGATATTCCGGACGGCATTATGCCGGAGTACGGGATTCGTGCGGTTCCTACACAGAAACCGAGGTGCAGAGGAAATGAAGAAAGCTCAACAGCCGCGCCTGACGATGAAGCCAAGGTTTCCCTCGTGACACCGGTATCCGAGAGCAAAGGTCGAATGTCTGCGAAAACACTCCGACAATCCGTGGCCGTCAAGCGGATCAGAGCTTTCCACTCAGGGGTGAACCAAACCACGGCGGACTGCGTAGCGCACCAGGCTTGCTGTCTCGTGGATATCCAGTTTCTGCATGAGATTCATGCGGTGCGATTCAGCCGTTTTCACGCTGATACCCAGGAGCGAGGCGGCATCTTTGGTGGATTTTCCCTCCGCAATCAACTGCAAAACCTGACGTTCGCGAGCAGTCAGGGGATCCGCCCGCCTGTCCGATCTGGTCCGATATGCCTCAACCACCGCCCGGGATATTCCCGGGCTCAGGTAGAACTCTCCTCGAGAGACTCGCTGAATTGCAAGAATCAGATCGCTGGCGACCTGATTCTTGAGGATATATCCTTTCACGCCCGCTTCGAGCGCCTCGTGGATATACTGGTCTTCCTCATGCTGAGTGAGGAGTATTGTTTTCGTCTTTGGGGAACAACGACCCAGTTCACGTGCCGCATCTATACCGTTCAGCGTCGGCATACTGATATCCAGCACTGCAATGTCCGGCTGGTGTGTTTCCGTTAGGCGAACTGCCTCTTGCCCATCGGATGCTTCCGCAACAACTTGAAATTTTTCCCGCTCCAGCAACGATTTGAGACCCTGACGTACCAACACATGGTCATCCGCGAGTACGATGCGAATCGGCATGTTCACCCTCCCATAGGAAGTCTGATCGAAAGCTCGGTTCCGTGGCCGGGGCTGGATTCGATATGCAGTGTTCCGCCTATCGCACTCACACGCTCCTGCATGGCAATCAATCCCAGCCCCTTCCGGTGTGGCGTCGATTGAGTTCGTTTCGAATCGAAGCCCTCGCCGTCATCCCGGATCGAACAACACAGCGCACGATTTTCTGTCCATGCACGAATCCAGACATTGCTCGCCTTCGCATGCTTGACGGCATTTGTCAGCGCTTCTTGAACGATGCGGTAGAGCGTCGTTTCAATGGTTCTGTGCGGTCGCTCGGAAACCTTGGCGTCGATGTGGATTGGCATGTCGGCGCGCTTCGAAATTCCCTCTGCTAGGAAACCAATCGCGGGAATCCAACCGAGATCATCCAGGATCGTAGGCCGAAGCTCGTGGGAGTATCGACGCAAATGTTTCTCAACTTCGTTCAACAACTCCTTAATCCGCGCAATGTGCGCTTGCTGGGGCTCAGGCAAGTCGAGAGCCATCTCCGCCAGTGCCAGGTGCACGGCGACGAGCAATTGTCCTGCCTCGTCGTGCACCGAGTACGCGATACGTTTGATCTCTTCTTCGAGCGTTTCGTTCAATTGGCGCAGAGCCTTCACCGCATCCTGAAACCCACGGCGCGCCATCTCGTAAGGAGACAAGCACTCCGCGAAGAATTCGCCACTCGTCCGGAGCAATTCCTCCCGACGTTTTTCACTTTCTGTACCGCGAACCAAGGTAAGTACGACTTGGTGATGAAGAGAAGCCATCTCCACGAGACTCTTTTGCTCGGCGAGCGCTCGACGGCCGAGTTCATACGCCCGGCCCAGCGCGGTTTCGCCTCCCCCGGCCGCATAGTCACGCAAGGCAGTGCGGTACTCGTCTTCAAAACCCATGTGCGGATTCGCCTTGCGTCGAGTCGCGATCTTCATGGATTAGTTCCCGTTAACCGCGCGACTAGAACGAGCGCATCGTCATTTCCGTTGCGAAACTGCTCGAGAATCCGGTCTGCCGCCCTTTGCGGATTCTCCCGAGCGGAAAGGGTCACGGAAAAATCGCTTAGGACGCCATCCGTAGCAAAAAAAAGAGTGTCTCCCTGTGCGACCGGAAGCACTGTGGCCTGGAGAGCAGGTAACTGTGAACCGACAACGCCGGCTCGTAAAAGAAGAGACTCCCGCATATTGCCCTTCTTCGCATCGGCTCGCATCAACACCCCTTGGACGTTCCCAACGCCCAGCCAAGTCATCATGCCATGTTCAGGGTTAATGCAAGCAAGGCTCAATACAGCCCCGCGAGTTCTCCGGAGTTCTTCGTGGCATCGTTCTACGAGAGAGATGATCGGTTCGTCAGCAAAACTTCTGAAAAGCGCAACTGCCGCCTTAGAGGCATTGGCAGCTTCTTCGCCGTGGCCTATGCCGTCAATCGCCGCAACCAGAATTCCGTTTCGGTTGCAGCAAACCAAATGGCGATCACCCGACTCTTCCTGGCCCGGAAGAACAAACGTGGCAACACCATATTCGACCATCGGCTCTTTTAAAGTTTCCACTTCTTCACCGTCACAATCGTTCCCCTGCCGGGTTCGGAATTGATCTCGAATTCGTCCATCAAGCGGCGAACTCCAGGTAATCCAAGTCCTAGACTCCCAGAAGTGGAAAAGCCATCGCGCAAGGCCTGGCGGATATCAGCGATCCCGGGACCGTCATCGGCAGCGACAACCAAAATGCCTTGACGGTTCAAGCTATTCACCATCTTTAACGTTATTTGGCCTTTGTGGGCGTAGGAGACGATGTTGCGCGCTAATTCTGAAATTGCCGTTGCTAAAAGCGTGGCATCGCCAGGGGAAAACCCGAGCTCACTCGCCATCATCCGACCCTTCTGGCGAGCGGAAACGATATCTTGGTCGGAATTGATCGACACCCGGATTTCCCCAGCCGACACTATGGCTCACTCTCAGTTCGCAGTTTTGAACTTTTCGTTCAAGTAGGCCAGACCTTCTTCCAAGTCTAGGGCCGTTGCAACGCCTTCCAGAGTTAAACCCAGTTGCACCATTGCAAAAGCCACTTCCGGCTGAATTCCTACGATCACGGTCTCCGCGCCGCGCAGCCGAATCATGTGCGCGATCTCACGCAACGTCCGTGATGCAAACGAGTCCATCACGTCCATCGCTGTGACGTCGACGATGACTGCGCGCGAACGAAACTTAACTACTTGCTGCACTAAACCCATGCGCAGTTGGTTGAGGTCTGCATCAGAGAGAGCGGCCTGAAAGGTTGCAATCAGCACCGCCCCCTGCTTGAGAATCGGGACTTCCACGTGGTCCTTCCTCCGCTTTGCCTAGCGTGGCTCTGCTAGTTTCTCGACTTTATAGCCCAACAGTCTTTCTGCCTGCTCAATGCCGCCCTGCAGATCGCCCACGGTATTCATCTTGCCCAGGTCCACGCCAATCGTCACCAGCGTCTGGGCAATCTCTGGAGAAAGTCCGGTGACAATGACGGTCGCGCCCAGCAGCCGCGAAGCCTCGACCGTTTGCACCAGGTTATTCGCCACCGTCAGGTCCATGGCGGCCACACCGGTGATATCGATGACTACGACTTTCGCGCGGTTGGTGCGAATTCCGCGAAGCAACTGCTCCGTTAATTGGCGGGCGCGCTGAGGATCGATAACCCCGATGATGGGAAGAATCAACAGCCGCTCGCGAACCTGCAGCACGGGAGTGGAAAGTTCGCGGATCGCTTCCTGCTGCTGGCGAATGACACGCTCGCGCTCTTGCACGAAGCCGACGGCCACGGTGTTCGCGATACGGTTTGCCGCCGGCTCGTAGGCGTCCAAGATGCGATTCAACTTCTTGAAATCGTTCTGGTATTTCGCGAAGAGGGAGCGGGCAAGCACGTCGCGCAACAGGAGCACAATTCCCACGACTTCATGCGTTTCGACGCCTCGCGGGATGATGCGTTCGGAAAGATTCCGGGCATAAGCTTGCAGTGCTTCGAATGCTTCGGTTTCGAGCGCCTCCACGTAGCTGTCGTACACCGACGTTGCTTCCGCGAAGATCTCTTCTTTTGTCATCGCGGTGAGCAGGCGCGTCTCGGTAATGCGCACCACCCATTCCTCACGGAGTTGGGTTCGATTTTGCCTTAGGTGGGCCACAAGCTCTCGTAGAAGTTCTGACGGTTCTTCAGTTCGCATCGGTTCGGGGGGTATGGACGTACCATCTCGTTTCGCCATGAAGATTTTCTCCTCAGCTCAAGCAGACCTACTCATCATTCTGCCGTTTGAATGGGCAGGAAACCCTGATAGGAAATACCATCAGCAACCCGCCCCCTCAATCAAGTAAACCCCCGTAATAGGCCTCAGGTAAAGACCTGAGTTGGCGCGCGACCCAGCTGGCGCTGCCGGGCACTTGGACTGCCAATGTATGGTCCAAACGCGTGAATCCCGAGTTCGAAATTTGGTACTCACATCCTGATTCGCCAAGGGAATTACCTTTGATGCGTGTACCAAAACGTTTGCCTTGTCCGTGTCGGAATCCTGCCGCAACATGAATTAGAGGTGAGCAAGGCCGCACTGGCTAGGCGCATGACCTCC
>Ga0210410_10000251_pt1 | contig 69842 bp, 57 predicted proteins | sample IncBWC4MmetaG_FD_161058 | JGI IMG/M metagenome (GOLD analysis project Ga0210410, IMG submission 161058) | Forest soil microbial communities from Barre Woods Harvard Forest LTER site, Petersham, Massachusetts, United States - Inc-BW-C-4-M | ecosystem: Environmental > Terrestrial > Soil >... | reverse complement strand
GGTGTTGGTTGCCCCTCCAGTGCCGGGAGAGACGATGAGTGGAGTCGATACGTTCGCGTCAATCGTTCCCTGGTTCACCAGGGTCAGCATACCCACTCCAAGTTGTCCGCCACCTTGAATCGTCTGTTTGTTGGTCAGCGTATCGGTGCCGTTCGGTGCGAAGATCCGGTTCGCTCCGTTGTTCCCCATCGTCACCGTGCCTGTCCCTGTCAATGTCACCGGACCGCTGATGTGCAGGTCCGTGGCGTTATTGCTCGAGTTCAATTGAATGTTCCCGTTATTGGTGATCGTTCCCTGCAGGGTCGTGCTCGTGTTGTCCGGGTCGCTGTAGACGCTGCCCGTGCTGATTGTGACTCCCTTCAAAGTGACGCTATTGATGGACTCCATCACCCCACCGCCGCTGGTGGTCAGCGTCCCGCCGGTAATCGTCGCCCCGTCTAATTTCACCGTCGATCCCGCTAAAGACTCGATCAAACCTCCGGTGTTGGTGTAACCGCCTTGCAGGTCCAGGGTGCCCCCGCTGCTGGCTTCCATCGTGGCGGTGTTGGTTACGCCACCAGAACCCGGTTGGACGATGAGGGGAGTCCCTACGTTTGCATCAATAGTTCCCTGGTTTACCAGGGTCAGTTGATTGACACCTAGCTGCCCACCTCCCTGAATCGTCTCCTGGTTAATCAACGTTCCCGTACCACCCGCCGAGTAAACACGGTTGGCGCCATTGTTGCCCATCGTGAGCGTCCCGCCGCCGCTCAAGGTAACGGTGTTGTTGCCGGCGATGATCAGGTCTGTGGCGTTGTTGCTCGAGTTTAAACTGATAGATCCTGCGTTGCTGATACTAGTGCCGTTGACGGTGAGGCTGGTGTTGTCGTTGAAGTTCAGGCTGTCGTCGGAATCCACGGTGATATTGTTAGCGACGCCAGCGATGTTGAGCGTCACTGCCGATGCGCCCTGCAAGTTGGCGTTGCCGTTGTCGATCAGCACGTTCGTGCTGCTCGTTGGGACTCCGTTCGACCAGTTGCCCGAGGTGTTCCAGACTCCCGACGTCCCACCTACCCAGCACGTACCCCCCGCGGGGCAGGTGAACGAAATCAAGGGTATGTTGGACGCTCGCGTAGTGACAGAAGCAGCCGACCAATTACTGGGGGTGGTCCAGTTTCTCGTGCTGCCGTTCCAAGCGGTGCTCGGATCTAGAGAAGGGCCAAATGGGGTGATGCGACCAAAGGCCCTAAGTTGCTGGCCCATGCCGGATCTGGTTATCAATCGAGCGATAAAGAAACGTGACGATCCAATTGGGCGAGCCAGATCGAAAGTAGCGGAGTGTCTTGCGTTGGAGGAAAGAAAGAATGGCTGTGGCTTGAACGTAGAAGACGCGCTCCAGAGCCCGCCGCCACTGCGGATTAGGCGCTTCAGGTTCTCGAAACTTTGAAGGTCGGCTGCTCTTGGCGCCTGTACAGAGTGAATTGTCACTGTTCTCGGCGCAGCGTCGCTCCCTGCAGTTTTCTCTTGTCCAAACGCGCAAGGCGCGCCGGGAAAGGTTCCCAATCCCAGTAGAAAGGCGCAAGACCCTACTAGAACCCGCCATTGCCTAAATTTCTTCCTTCTGTCCATTGCGGTCTCCCTTTCTAATTCGGTGAGCACTTACGGCAGACTACACCGCTGGAATCCGGCCCGCGCGGATGCTAGAATCCCCGTACTTGTCCTACAGCCGGCCTGGGCAACTTACTTTGGCTGGCTCCGAACGTCTATGCAAGGATTCGGAAAATTCCCGAAAAAATCGGAAAGCCCGCATTACACGGGGCTTTACGAGTTTGGCCCTTTCTACCTTAATTCATTGAAACGCATTGTTTTACGGGATGGCGAGCCCTTACCTCTCACTCCTAAGTGCTTTGACATTCTCCTGGCCCTCGTGGAGCACGCGGGTGAGGTGTTGGTGAAGGAAGAGCTCATGGAGAGCGTCTGGCCTGACACCGTAGTCGAAGAGGGAAATCTCAACCGCAACATATCAACGCTCAGAAAGGTGCTGGGCGAATCTCCGAACGATCATCGTTACATTGTCACCGTGCCGGGCCGGGGCTACCGCTTTGTCGCAGAAGTGCGGGAGGCGCCAGAAAGACTTCCGACGATCACCCGGCATGAGTCCAGAGGAACGGGCGTCAGTGAGTCCCTGGAATTTCCTCATGAGCCGTTCGCAAGGAAAGCAACTGTCCCGCCTTTGTCAGTTGCTGCACCTTCGATCGTACATTCGCCCGTTGAGAGGCATTTCTTCGGCGTACGCATGTCCGCTCTGTGGCTGACAGTTGGTGGGACGGTCTGTGCAGTAGTGTTGGCGATCCTAGTGAGGTTCGGTTTCAGGACCAAACCCGTCTTGAGCGCAACAGACCAAGTTCTCATCGCAGACTTCTCCAATACGACTGGCGACCCTGTTTTCGATGACACATTGAAGCAGGCTGTCTCAGTTCAGTTGACGCAGTCGCCGTATTTAAACATTCTTTCGGACGCAAGAATTCGCGCCACGCTACAGCTCATGACCTTGCCGCCGGACGCTAAGCTGACGCCCAATTTGGCACGTGAAATCTGCCAGCGCACGGAAAGTAAGGCTTATATCGCTGGTTCGATCGCAAGTCTTGGCAACCAGTATGTTGTTGGGCTCATTTCTGTGGATTGCCAGACAGGCGATAGCTTAGCGCAGGAACAAGCTGTTGCGGATGACAAAGAACACGTCTTGAAGGCTCTGGATAGCGCTGCTACGAAGCTCAGGTCCAAGCTTGGTGAGTCGCTTAACACCGTACGCAGATATGACGTGCCACTTCAACAAGCAACCACATCTTCGCTGGAAGCGCTCAAAGCATTTTCAATGGGTGATATAGCTCGGGACAGAAAAGGCGACGCAGCGGCAATACCCTTCTTCCAGCACGCTGTTGAGATTGATCCCCAATTCGCCCTTGCCTACGACGCTCTGGGAATCACTTTTTCAAATCTTGACGAACCCGGGCTCGCAGCCCAGAACATCACAAGGGCATATGAAATGCGTGAGCGCGCCAGCGAGCGCGAGAAGTTTCAAATTACCGCGAATTACAGCCAAATCGTCACAGGAGAATTGGAAAAGTCGAACCAGATCTGTGAACTTTGGGCGCAGACCTACCCGCGCGACGTGTACCCTCACAACCTTCTCGGAGTGAATTACGAATTCCAGGGGCAATATGAAAAAGCCATCGCGGAAACGCGGGAGGCCGTTCGGCTGAATCCAGACGGAGTCGTCCTGCGATCAAACTTGATGGAAGACTATGCCGCCCTCAACCGCCTTGATGAGGCCAAGCTCGCTTTTGGGCAAGCCCTCGAACGCAAACTTGATCACCCCTATCTGCACGCTGACATGTACGCCATCGCTTTCCTCCAGGGCGATACGCCGGAAATGGACCGCCAGTCAGCTTGGTCCATTGGCGTGCCGGGAGGGGAGGACTTGCTCCTCTCCATTGCGTCAGACACGCAAGCTTTTGCCGGCAAGCTCGCGAAAGCTCGAGAATATTCGCGGCGCGCGGTTGACGTCGCCAAACGTAACAATCAGAAGGAAACGTCTGCGGGATGGCTGATGAACGAAGCACTACGGGAAGCCGAATTCGGAAACTTTATGCTTGCACGCCAGCAAACCGTGGAAGCGCTTTCCTTGGCTTCAACCAGGGATGTACAGCTTCTTGCCGCTTTGACTCTGGCCCGGGCGGGCTCATCCTCTCAAGCGCAGACGATGGCGGACGACCTAGCTAAACTTTTCCCTCTCAATACGGTGATTAATGGCTATTGGCTGCCCACAATCCGCGCCGCTATCGAACTCAATCATGGGGCACCTGCAAAAGCCCTCGATATTCTCGCCACCGCTGCTCCCAATGACTCAGCCTATCCCAACCCGCAGGTGGAAGTTGGCAGGTTTCTATATCCAATCTTCGTGCGCGGACAAGCTTATTTGCTGATGGGCCGGGCCAACGAAGCTATCGGCGAGTTTCAGAAAATGCTCAATTTTCCGGCCCTCATCGTGAATTGTCCTTTGGGACCGCTCGCTCACCTCGGCCTCGCCCGCGCTTACACGCTTCAGGGCGACGCCACAAAGGCCCGCACTGCCTATGACGAGTTTTTCGCTTTGTGGAAAGATGCCGACGCAAATATTCCCGTTTTGAAGCAGGCAAAGCTGGAATATGCCAAGCTAAAGTAATTAGGGCCGGTTCAACGTTCCGGAACCAATGCCGCACGGATCTCCCTTCATGATTTCAATGAGTTAGAAGGCTATAGATTCTGCGAATTCTTGAACACTAAGGAATAGGGGCTATTTCCCGCCAACAAGTGTTCGCGATTGACACCATACCTACGCTTTTAACTTACGTCTTACACCGCCGGCGATCACGGCCATTCAACCCGAATCCCAACCCGAGATTCGTTCGGCTACCACGTGCTTTCAAGTACTTGGCAGTCCCTGGCAGCCTTATAAGTTGTTGTAAGTACTTGTTGTTACCGCTCTGTCACGGCAGAGGTCGCGAGTTCGAGTCTCGTCGTCCCCGCCATTCCTAATCAAGCACTTATGCCTGTGTAAGAATTTTCGCGTGGGCACAAGAAGGTACAAATCCCGCGCAAGGCAGGCTTTTATCGTTGGCTTTGTTTTCGATTGTGGGAACCCGCCTTCTACTTCTCGGCCGCCAGTTATGCGACCGTCGGTTATGGCGATGTCGTTCTACCGCAGATGTGGCGGAACTTGGGTCCAATGGAAAGCATCATCGGTGTGCTGATGTGTGGTTTGTCGGCGAGCTTCCTGTCCGCCATCGTGAGCAGGCTAGTCGACCGCGAGACGAAACTCTCACGTGAACGCGCGAACCCCCATGGAGCTTACATCGAGGGCGAAACGATCCCAACCATCTGACGCCGCGACAAAGGAGCAAAGAGATGTCGGATGCTGATGGATCGATCCGCAGCGACGATTACCTGCTCAGTGAAGAGTCCACCTAAGGGAAAATCATCATGACGACAGAAAAAATCCGTGTTGGCATCATTGGAGCAAGTATGCGCAACGGCTGGGTGCCTCGAGTCAGGATCCGACCGGCGGCTTAGTGAAAAAGACTTAAGTCAATCGAATTCGCCATGGCCTCGTATCCGGCGTCATTGGGATGAATGTGATCGCCGCAATCGAACGCTGGGCGAATTTTCTCCGGGTTCGCCGGGGCGAGCACAACCTTTTCAAAGTCAATCACGCCATCGAAGGCGTGGCTGGATCGAATCCACTGATTCAAAACCTTCCGCTGCGCTTCCTTCTCGGCGGTGAAGATGCCGGGGATAAAGTCAGCGCCGCTGAAGGGCGTCTGGGTCGCGCCAATCACCTTCATGCCGCGGTCATGCCCCCGCTCAATGAGCTGCTTCATGCCCGCGATCAACTCATCGACGCTGACGGCTTCAGACGCGGACGCAACAGGCGTGCCCGGGAGCCCGATATCGACGATGCCCTCAAAAACGATGACGTACTTGACGCCCGGCTGATCGAGCGCATCGTGATCGTAGCGAGCCAGGCCGTTTACTCCGAGGTCCACAGCAACCTGCGGCGCATCATGAAGAATCCTGTTGCCGACGATTCCCGCGTTCAGCACCCCGAGCGGACGGCCCTGCCGCGACAGCCGTTTCGCGAGGAGATTGGGCCAGCGCCGGTTGGTGTTCGGAGTAGAACCGTCGCCGTCGACACGGGAGTCGCCAAACACAGCGATGGCCGCCGCCGAAGGCGGTGCGCTGACATCCACACCCTCGAGAAATATCCACGAGGCAATGGGGCGCGGGTTTGCGATGGAAGGCGCGGCGGTTAGATCTCCCGCGCCAACGTAGGAAGTTTGCTGCGCGAAGTAATGAATGCCAGCCGCGGCTGTCACGTGAGGGACAAAAATGCTAATGGCGAGATCACTTTCGCCGGGCACGGCGAGCTTCACCGGGTCGCTCAGGACAAAAGCGTTCGGCGGAACAGAAACTCCGGGCGCGCCGCCGAAGGTTAGCGTGCGATCGGAAGCCGGCAGGATCGCGGAATCGCTCGTGCGCAGGGCGAGATGAGCAGATCCGATTTCAAGACTCTGCCTGCCGAACAAATTCGAGAAACGTACGCGAACCGCGGAGCCTCCAATGCTCAAATGCACGATCTCGCGCAGCGTCTGATTGTTGAATTCGAGTCCCAGCTTCCGGAGCTGCTCTGCATCGCGAGGCGGAGATGGGCTTGCGCCCCAGCTAACCACCCAGTGAGCGGCCGGAGCACCGGCCGCACCAGCGGCAACGGCGGCAAAACATAAGGCGAGAAACGTCATCGTGAATCTTGCGCACATTTCCCCGGCCTGCGCGAACCCCCGCGAAGAGAGAATTCTTGAGAAGCAACCGTAGAAAGCGATGCGGCGTATGCGTGGCGCCATTGATCTCCCTCTGCCCCGAATATCGGGGCGTAAGTAAATATCGTTCTTTCCTTGTCCGAGTGCCCGGCTCGCCACGCGCTACTTCATCGCCGAATATTCCGTCGGACGCATGTAAACTTCGTCCACCTTAAATTCTTCGTTCACCTTTTCTATGAGTGGGACAGCCTGTTCCCGATACGGTGGAAAGGCCGGGTCGTCATGAAGCGCGTGCCAATTTTTTCTCGCTTGTTCCAGGCTGGGATGAGCCACCAGGTAGATGAATGTGTTCGCCCAAGCAGGATCATCATTGGGGACCCAGTAGCCGACAACATTAAGGTCGTACTTGGCTTGTAGCTTGGAAACGTCACGGAAGATCGACTCGAGGGCCGGCACTTTACCGGGCACAGTGTGATAAACCATAAGTTCGAAGACGTGATTGCTATCGGCACTCACTTGCTTCACGTGCGTCAGGTTGGCAGTAACGAGCGATCCAGCGGCAAACGAAGCCAGGGCGATAGCGCAAACGATCCATCCCTTGAATTTCCCGCGAATACGCACCGCCCAGGCTGTCGTATAGTTCGTCTTCATGGGTTCATTTTCTTGTGTGGAATTTTTCCGAGTATTGCCACACGTCTATTTCGCGAATCGTCGAACGCTGAAGGAAATCGGCAGCCCAACCACCACCATGTGCACCAGCAGCCCTAGAATCAGGTCATGAAGGGTGTAAGGGCCCCGTGCGTGAAGCGCGGAAAGCGGCAAAACGATGAGGTTCATTGCCTCTTCCACTGCGGCGCCGAAAATTAGGCCGCATACTAGCGGGTGCTCCGTCATAAAATGCAGCCTGCGGCTTGCCGCGTAATAAACAGCCGCTGCAGAGCAGGCGATAAAGAAGTGCAGGAGGACACCGAGAACATACGTGCCGGCGCCTCCACCGAAAGCCTGTCGCCCCAGCAGGCCTGCGGCAATCGCAAGCGGAACCTTCCATCCAAAAAGGATGCAAGCCTGCGCTAGGTCTAAAGCCCCGGCAATCCCGCCGCCCACCGCGATTGCCAATAGCGCGTTCCTTTTCCCTGATGCCCCAGGTGCCGAGTCTCCAGTCATCTGCTATCTACTCCTTCGCGTCAGACTTGTTTGCGAACCGCAAACATCGAATATAGTCAGTTGACTGACTGACACGATACCCACTTCCCGACGCCGCGTCAACTCCGTGCTTGCCGTTGACGCTGACGCGTCTTCCCATTTAACATTTAGGTCAGTCAACTGACTATTGGACGGCGCGATGCCAAAATTGAAAGCAGACAACCGGACGCGGCTTCTCCATGCCGCCGAGAAGACCACCTACCAGTACGGATTCGGCGGCACGGCGATCGCGGACATCGCCAAGGAGGCCAGGGTTCCCCTGGGCAACGTCTACTACTACTTCAAGACGAAGGACGAGATTGCCGATGCCATTGTCCAGCTGCGTGTTACACGGTTCAAGAAGCTACTCCAGGAGCTGGACCAGGCAGATTCTCCGGCAGAGAGGCTGTGCGGGTTCGTGCAGATAAAGATCAAGAACCGCGAGGGGCTGGCGCGCAGTGGCTGTCCTGTCGGAACTTTGTGCTCGGAACTGCAAAAGCACGGAGGCGCGGTCGCGAAGAGGTCGAGGGTATTGTTCGCGGAAGCCCTGGCATGGATGGAGGCGCAATTTAAGGCCCTTGGCAAAGGCGCAGATTCGCGGGGGCTCGCCGTGCATCTTCTGTCCGCAACCCAAGGCGTATCGGTGCTGGCTCACACCTTCCACGACCCCGGCATGATCGAAATGGAAGCGGCGCGACTCATGGAGTGGATCCGCTCGCTTGCGCCCGAAAACAAGGAAAGAGCCGTGTCGTGATGGCGTGGTTGAACAAGAAACAACTCGGGGTTCCCGCCCGGTACCGTTGCGCGTCAAACTAGTGGTTGAACTCTTTGTTCAGGTTTTCGACCAGCGTATTCGGAAAGTAGTGCGCGATGATTTCCCGATAGTTGGCGCCATTTTCGGCCATGGCCTTCGCTCCGCGCTGGCATAGCCCGATTCCGTGGCCCTGGCCCGCGCCTTCGAGAACCACTTCCCCATTTACGGTTTGCATTGTGTAGCTGTTGCCGGGGACTGCGTTCCACCCGAGCTGCCGGTCAACGGCGAGTCGCCCTGCTTCGCTATTGCCACTGAGCAATGCAGCATCTTCGCGGGAAATGCGACGGGTCCAACGCGGCGGATTCTTGTAACAGTAGTCGCAAACCACCGCAAAGTAAGGATAGCCGTTGACGGGGAAGCCGAGTTCCGCGGGAGTACGTGTGCGCCCGCCACAACTGCGCGTGTACATGGCGGCTACAGCCTTTTCTTGAAAAGCAATCACCAAACCCTGCGTGGCAAGAACGGCCGGGGCAACCGGGCTGTTCGGGTTCGGAGGTTCGCGAAGAAACTGGCAATGTGTGAGATCGCAAAAATCAAAATTGTGATGCCGCCCTCTACCCGCGACAAAGTAGGATCGCGTAACAACGGCTTGTGCTTCCAGCGCTTCGAGCGGTGTTCCGGGCGCCGATTCCGCTTGCACCACGGAAGCAACAGCCATTTCCAGGTCCATCGTGACAACGGGGACGACTTCGCCGTTTTCGGCCTTCACCATCAGACGCCCGCGATAGGATCGGCTCATTTTTCCCGGGACGGAAAGCGTAAATGATGCGCGCCCGCCGTCACGGCCGGTCGCGATGATCTCCGAAACCTGAGTGATACGCCCGGCCACATGGAGAACTAGACTGCCCTCAGTGACGCTGATTCCCGCACTCCCCGTTCGCTGACCCGGCTCAAGAACAAAGGTCTTATCGGCCGCATGGACGATGAGAGTGTCGCGCGAAGCCCTCATGGTAATCTGTTGCGGGTGAAAAAGACCGAGGACGCCAATCTGGACGTCCTGTGCGCAAGAGGAATTCGCGAAGAGTAGACCAAGAATCAGGAATAGGAAGGCTCGACGCATGGAACTGTCATTCCTCCAGGCGGCTCAACATGCGGCCCGCCGTCAAGGATGCCTTGGCTCCCGGGACGCTGTGGACCCGCACCATGAGCAAGAGTCCGGGCTGATCGGCCGGGACCAAGGCGACCACGAAGCCATCGCCCGGGGCGGCGCGCGGGTGCGTGCAGGGAGCCGTGCCCGTTTTGACAAGGCCGTTCGAATGCCTCAACGCTCGACCGACGCCATATCCCGTGCCGTGCTGCGCGGATTGCGCCATGCCGGCAAGCAAATCACGCACGCCGGGCTGTTCGCGACGCCGAATAAGTTCGAGGTAAGCGCGCGCCATGCGCAGAGGTGAGATTTGCCACTCCGCGCCCAAGCCCATCAACGGAGGCCCGGAAAGATCGCTAGTCGGTGCATTAAGGCCAAAACTCTCTGCGGTGGAAGCCATCTGCTGGCCGCTCACGTTTGCGGCGAGAACGCGAAAATAGGAATTGCATGAGTGCGAAATGGCGGAAACGATGTCCAGCTTGCCGTGCGGGCTCTGCTGCCAGCAGCCGCTCTTCTCTCCCCTGCAAACGTGCACGGGAAATTGAAAATGATGCTCTTGTCCATAGGCTAGAGCCGTGAATGGCTTGACGAGTGAACCCAGCGGAATCGGTTTTTCCGGATGCTCCCAGTGCGAGCCAAGGATTTCCCCGCTTCCCGCGTCGAGAAGGAGATAGGAAATGTCGTCGCTGGCAAATTCGTGGTCCAACACCTGAATAGCTGATTGCGCAAAAAGCGATTTGGGTGGAGCGGAAGAAGGCTGGGCGGAAGGATTCTGTCCTTGCGCGGAGCAGTAGGAAGCAGCAAGAGCCGCAGCTCCGGCGAGGAAAAATGCGACAAGCCTTCTTACTGTGACCATTCGTAAGTAACCGCTTGCAGAACTTTTTCACTCGATTCCCTCACAACAATTTTTCCCGAGGACACTCCCGATAGCGTGCCGCTGAAACTCACTATGTTCCCGGAGAAGAATTGCGGGTTACGCTCGACACCTTGTCCAGCGGGCAACTCCCCACGCGCGTCGAGAAGTCCTGTGAGACGCCCGAAGTTCTGCCTTTCCCGGGCATGATTGAAGCCGGCGACGAAAATCGCCGGCGGGAGCTGAGCTTTCTGATTCAGGTTCGCCAGCAAACCGGTGAGAAGCCCCGGATCGTCAGCGATAAGCAAATATTTGCCGCGCACCGAGGTGGCGAAGGTCCACAGACCGTCGAGCTCCTGGTAACCGGACTTTGATTGCCAATCGACACCAAGATTGCCTGCCGTCAAACCAGGGCGGACAAAGTCGACGAGAGTGGACTGAACCGTTTTTTCGTCCCAGTCGGTATTGCCAAGCAGAGCGATGGCGGAGTGAATTCTGACAAATACGCCGTCCTTATCACGCTCCGTCGTTTGCGTTTGTAAGACCGCGCGAACCGGATTCTTTTCGAACAATACCTTCACGGGAGCTGAAATGTTCTTGGATGGCCCTCCCTGAACCGGCGCTTGATCGATGCGCGTTTCCAAATCCGTGGCGCTGCCTGTTTCACCGGATGCCAGTTGCACCTGCGGCGCGACCTGTTCCGCGACTGGGGGCCCGAGATGCGGCGCAAGAATTTTAGTTTCGAGCAGGCCGAAGCAAAAATCAGATGTGGGATTCGCGCGCGCTTCGTAGACACCGGAACTGGAGGGAAGGAGCCGCACGAGCTCCGCGACTGAGGCAGCGCCATCGGCGGCAGGTTTCGCGCCGGCGGTCTCCGCTTTCTTTAAAAGGACACGTTCCTCGCGATACTCCTTGCCGGAACGGAACAGGTCGGACACAGCAGCGCGATATTGCTTCATGTCCGTGATGTTTTGCTGCACCCAATAGGAGCGAAAGTAGGGGCTCGGCACGATCTTTTCGAGATTCAAGACCACGCGCAAATCGCCCGGTGAGCCGGCCGCACTGACCGACTGGGACCACCATTCTTCAGATTCGATGGAGCGGTCCTTGCTGCCGCCGAGAAGCTGCAGCGCACCGGCCATCAGGTCCTCGCGGGTAGCTAGGAGGAGATAGTCGCCGCTCACCGCAAACGCCACTTCCCTTTCGGATTGGGGATCACGGCGAAAATAGAACGTCACCCCGCCGGCGCTGCGCGTCTCAAATTTCGCGCGCGTTTGCCAGAGCGCGGTCTGCATGGAATTGGCGGAAGCCAGCTTTGTGACATAGAGAAATTGCAGTTTGCCGATGTCGTAGAGCGCGAGCGCGCTCTGCTTTCCCGCAACCTGGTTGAGAAAATTCATGTCGGGCGGCAAGCCGGCCGTGACTGTGAATTGATCGCTGGCGCCTTTTAGCCGCAGGAAGAGGCGCGAACGCGAAAACACTTCGTAATTGTCGCTCTTTACCCAGCGTTGCTTCTCGGTAGAGCCATTCCAATCAGAGAGCAAAGAAGAAAAATCTTTTGCTTCCAGATAGAGCAACGCTCCGGCCGGGACGTAGCTGGAGAGCGCAGGCCCAACGGGTGCCGCACTTTGACGCGCCGCCCGACTGACTCCGATGCAAGCACACGCGAGAAGTAAGATCAAGAGTAAGTGTTTCATGGTCTCTCGCCTCCCTTCCCAGAAGTCGGAGCAGGGGTCGCGGCGCGCGCGACGAGCCGCGGATGAACCAGGCGGTCTTGTTCCAACGGTTCGTGGAGGATCGGCTGCCTGGTCAAATTGAGCTGTTCGCGGCGTATCCTGCTTTTTATTTCGGAGATTCGCGCGGTGATCTGCTTCAGACGCACCGGGTCCTTCTCGAGTTTTTGCGCGGACAACAGATACGGCAAAGAATCGTTCAGGCGCGCGAGCCTCACCATGCTTTCCCCCACTGACCACAAAACCTGCGCGCGCTGATCGGGGGAGAGTTTTGCCAAAACCGGCGAAGTGATTCCCGCCTGTTGCCGGGTTGGCATCTCTTCGCCGGGACTCAGGGATTCCTCCTCCTCATTGCTGACGACCACCTGCGCGCGACGAATCATCTGGTCGCGCAAGAGCTGTTCGATACTCGCCAGTGCAAATTCATCCTGCTGCAAGCCCGCCGCCGTGAGGAAAAGCGGAATCCTTGCGTCATCGCGGACAGGGGTATCTGCCAATGCTTTCTCGAGCAGCTGCAATTTCACCTGAGGATCAGCCGCATCCGCCGCTGCCTTCATCCGCGCTTCGTAAAAGAATGGCTGGTCCGCTGCTGCGAGCGGTGTCGCGCGAACATTTACGACCGCCAATTTCAGTTCATAGCTCCCCAAATCAACCCCCGGCGGAAGTCCCGGAAGCGCCTTCGCAGCTTCCATTCGAGCTCGGTACGGCAACTCGCTGTTCGAGGCAAGTTGCACGAGGACTTGCTGGGCAGAGCTGGAGTCTTGGCTCGCGGCGATTTTGGCTTTCGCGAGTCGCAGCCTGTAAAGAGGCTCCCAAGGCGTCGATTTCACCAGTTGCTCGAGGAACTCCACCGCTTCGGCAGGGTGGCCGCTTTTTTCAAGTAAAGCTGCTGCTGGCTCGAGGTTCTCGAATGGATTCCCCACGACCACGGTCAGCCTTCGCAACAATTCCACTGCGGCAGGTACATTGCCGTCGGCGATGCGGATATCGGCGAGAGCCAGGAAATTCGCGGCGACGAGATTGTGCTCCTCGATTTCCCTCGCGAAAACGAACTCCAGAATTTTCCTGGCCGACTGTTTGTCGCCGGTTTCGAGAAGTTTCCGGGCGGAACTACGCAGCACTTCGGCGCCGGGAGCTTCCTGAGGATTCGATCGATAATTTGCAATCTTTGCGTCTAAGCTTCCTCTTTGAGCGGCGACTTGCAATTCCAGTGGAACGAATGCGGCCTCGCCGGCCTTCCGGGTTTCCGGCGGCAACGAAGCAAGGTACTCTTCCGCAACGTTGAATTCCTTGGTCTGGATTAGGTAACTCACCCAGCGGACTTGCATCGTCCGCAGATCCTCGCGGGCATTTTCTTTTTCGAGGCCTTCGGCTTTTTCGAAGGTGACCTGTTTAGCCTCCAAGATTCGCTGATAGATCGGAGCGCGCTGCGCCAAAGGAATCCAGGGAGCATCAACGATATCCAACAGGACGGAAGTTGGATTCGGCGCGACGGACGACAAATCGATCAACCACGCCGTTGCCCCCGCCGGATCGCCCGCTGCAAGATACGCGCTGCGCAGCGGCGTATTCGAACGGTAGTTTCCATTACGGCGCAAGTACGCCCGCAGCAGCGCGTCCACCTCCGGCTTGAGTTCCGCGAAAAGTCTCTGCGAACGGACGTGGTTGCAAGCACGCGCGAAATCCGTCCAGAAGCTCTCCGGCACGCGCGCGGAGCTCACCTGCTTGCTCAGCGCTGCGAACACGAGCTTCCATTGCGCCAGGGCCTGGGCGCGCGAGCCTTCCTTGAAGTATGCCGTGGCCAAGCGATCGTGCACCTCGGCGCGTCCTGGAGTCAGCTCAAGCGCGTGGTTGTAGTCGGTGATGGCGGAGCGAAAATCTCCGCTCTCCGCGTAGTAGTCGGCGAGGGCGAGATACGCGTCCGAAGAAGCTGGACTCTGCTCCAAGGCTGCGGGAAGAAAATCTTCGGGATTCGGCTGTTTCGTCGCGCCCAAATATTCACCATAACGACCGCCGTAGTAATACCAGATGTCGCCGGCGAGCTGCGCCTTGCGATCGATCAATTTGCCGAGCCGCTCGCCGATGGTGTTATCTCCCAACGCGCCGAGGAAATCAGCATTTACTCCGGGCGCAGGTTCGGCGAAGTACAGTCCAACGAGCGCGCTGTACGCTTTGGGCCAAACGGGCGGCCGGGTTTGCCCGCGTGCCGCGACAACCGCATGAACCAGCGCAGCCTCGCCGTTTGCGACCACGTAGTCCGCAACTTGTTCGCCCCACGGCGTCGAATTCGAACTCAACTGAACCAGTTCCTGCGGCCGCCGCACAAGCAGAAGATCCAAATAGCGTTTCTTGTTATCGGGACGCATATAGGGGAACGCGACCTTTGAAAGTACGCGCAATTCATTTTCGGAATCGCCCGCGGAACGATAAGCCTCCGCCGCTATCAACTGCACGGTGTACTGCTGATTGCCCGGCACTCGCGGTGCAAACCCTTCGAGTTGCTTGCCCAGTTCGGCAAACTTCAGCCGGCGCCGCTGCAAATTCACGAACGCGTTCATGCGGGTGAAAAGGACGCCCGGTTGCTCCCGCGGCTCCATCATTAATTGGTATCGCCAAGCTGCTTCGAGTTCGGCAAGCCCTGCATTTTGCGCCAAGGGAATCGCGAAGGCTTCGACATCGGCGGCATTCATCGTTGCACGCATCTTTTGAGCGAATTGCGCGAAAGAAAGTTTTTCCGCGGGCGTGAAATAACGTGACACCGTATTTCCCATCTCCACGAGAGCGCCTTGCATCCCGGTGCGCGCACTTTCGACGCGCGTTTGTTGCGTGCGCTGCCGCCACTCGGCGTTCGTCACCCCGGCGATGCCCTCCTTGGCCACTTGTTGTTGCAGCACGGGCAGTGGCGATGCCGCCGCGGAAAGTGCTGCTTGCAGCGTAGCGTACCCTTTCTCCTGTTGCCGCAGGCGCGTCGTGATTCGCGCATAGAGATTCGCACCGGCATGATTTCCCGTATCAGCCAAAAGTTCCGCGCCAGCAGTGCTGACGCCCTGCTCGGCAAACGTCTGAGCCTGCGAAAGCAAGCCCCATGATTCCAGGCGCCGGGCCGCTTCAAAGTATTTGTCAGCTTTTTCCGGGCGGCCCTCGATCAAAGCAGTTTTCAGCGCGGCCACGGCTTCATTCGTTTTGCCCTGCCGCGCGCGCAGTTCGGCGACTTTCTCCATCCACTGCGGATCCTTATAGGCAAGTTGATAGAGTTGTTCGTAGTCGGCAACTGCGTCATCGAAACGCATGAGCCGTTCATCAAGATCGGCGCGAGCGATGCGCAGGTCGGTGCGGTCGGGCCGGATCGCAATGGATTTGCCATACGTGTCGATAGCCGCGGGGAAATCCTCCAGATTCGTCTGGATCTTTGCCAATACCATGGACCAGCGGTAATCGCGGGGTGATTGCTGGACGGTTTTGTTGTAGAAATCCAGAAGCTGCTGCTGCCGCTTGTACCGCAATCCATACAGCGCGGCTTCCGTCACCAACCCACTGTCTTCCGGGAAATTGTTAATCAGCTCGATATACTGATCGACGCCGCCGGCCAAGTCTTCGAGACGCGTAAGAGCGGGAATCAATCCACGGCGCAGCGCAGCAATCTGTGCTTTGCGCTCGTCGTTCGAATACGGCGCGGTGCGGAAGAGCGCAATCTTGTCCAGATAAAACTTCTTCAAGCCCTGCTGGTCACCGGCTTGCGCATAAGTGTCCGCCATCGCCGCAAGATATTGGCTGTCGTACGGCGAATCCTGCAAAAGATTTGCCAGCACGGCTCGAGCTTGTTCGAATTGACGCGCTTCCGTCGACTTGCGCGTCGCTTCGAATCGGAATTGTTTGCCGAGTTCGGGGTACGCATCCTTTGCGGCTTGCTGCAAGACCGCGATGGCCTGCGGATACAATTTCACACGCCAGTAGAAATCGACCGTCGAACGGACCACTCCAAGAATTTTAGGATTGTCCTTGTAGAGCGCTTCAATATTTCTCTGGGCCGACGCCAGGTCCTTGCGGCTTTCGTACAAACGCACCAGTGCGTAACGCAGTTGCAATCGCGTCACCGGGTCTGATGCTAGGGTAGCCTGCTTTTCGAGAGCATGCTGCCGTACCAATTCCAGTGACTTCTGTTCTGCGATGCTTTCGATGTCCGCGGCTTGTTCGATCGTCGTCGCGCCCTCGACAAGAGAATCAAGGAGAGACGCCAGCTCTGCCTTGCGGTTCTGCGCTTCCAGCACGCGCATCCGCACCGATAGCGCCGCCATTGAAAAGTTTGCGGGTGTCACGATCTTCTGCGTCTCGCTTTCCACGAGTTCACGGTACTTGGCACGGCCCGCCAACTGAAGCAGGCGGTTTTCCGCCGGTGACCCTCCCCCTGCCACCGCGCCTTTTACATACTCTTGAATCGCGTGCGCGTAGTCTCGCTTGCCCTCATAAATCGCGCCCATTTCATAGCAGTAGAGATTTTCGTTGGCGAGTTTTTTGCGCCCTTCCGCGAGCAAGCGCAGCGCGTTGTCGAAGTCGTAGTAATCCCAATAAATCGTGGCCGCTTCGAGGTATCCTCCCGATTCTCCCGGAGCCACTCGCGGAATTCGTTCCCAGTACGGCGCGGCCTTCGAGAAGAGTTCGCGGTCGGCATAAATATCGCCGATTCGCGCGAGATTTTCTGTGCTGCCTGGATTTGCCGAAAGCAGATTGTCTTCGATCTTTACGGCAACGTTTGTCTTTGTCTCATCGAAGTACGCTAACGAACGAAAAACGGAGGATGCGGCGCGCCCAATTTCTGGATCCGCGGGGTATTCGTCCCCCAGGGCCCTGAGTACCGGCGCGCTTTCTTCAAAATGAGAACGCCACATGGCAGCTTGCGCCACAAATTGCCCCGCAGCGGGATTGCGTTTCACGAATTCATCCCAATTGGCCTTCGCCGCAGGAGAATCGCCCGGTTGCACCGTCTTCAATTCGGCTTCGAGCTTTCCGTTGCTCGACAAAAACTCGAAGAAAAGATTGCGAAGATCTACCTCCTCAAACCAGTGCTGCCGCAATAGCGCCTCCCATGCCACCGGATCCCAAGTCTCCGTCCTGCGGTAAGCATTCAGCAGGTTGCGGACAAACACCGGATTGTGCGGAAACCTGGCGTTCGCATATTGATTGAGCCGCAAGTGCATCCCCGCCGGCCCGTTAACAAGCGACTGGAAATATTGTTCGAGCTCGCTCCCCTTGAAAACACCGACCGCTTCCTGCGTAAGCTTTTCGAATTCTGCGTTTTTCTGCCGCCGCAGATAGAACCGCGCGAGCTTGTGATACCAGGAGCGATCCGGGAAACGTGCCATCGCTCGACGGTAGACTTCTTCTTGCTCCGTCCCGAGCCGGTTTTGCTCCAGGAACACCGCCAGCCGCTCATAAAGCCCCGGATCATCCGCGTTGTGATCAATCTCGCGGCGCAACACGGCAAGCGCCTGCGGAATTTGCTTTAGCTGCACCAGCCGGGCAAGATAGCGTTCAAGAACGCGCGCGTACTCCGGAGACCGCGCCCCAATCTGCGTCGCCGCGGCGGCGGCGTTAACCTGAAACGCGCTACTCCGTGGCCGTACGCGCACACGCTGCGCCGGGGTCTGTTCCGTGTCGTCTCCTTCGCCTTCACCATTCGATTCATCACTTTCTGCTTGCGCCGTTGGCGTCACTTCGACCGGCGCCTGAAATTGCCCGTTATTTGCCGCGTTGTTTCCCAGCGGAACTCCGTCCGTCTTCGCCGCCAGTTCCACCAGAACGGCATCGTAAATCGAAAACTCTTCTTGATACTTCCCCGTGCGGGCGTAGGCGTCTGCCATCAGCAGCGCGATCGTTGTACGCTGCGGGGCGCTTGGGAAAGTCGCCAGAAACTCCTTTCCCCCTTTGATCACCGCTTCGCTTTCGCCGGACGTCGAATAAAAATCCAGCAATTGAGCGTGAAGCTCGGCCCGGTCGCGAGAATTTGGATATTTCGCATCGAGCAGCGCCAGAAGCTCAGCGGCCCGCGAGCGATGGAAATAGGAAACGGCGCGCTGCTCTTCGCTGGAAAACTCACTTGCGGGATTCGTGGTATTCAGGATCAGCGACAAAATTCCATTCAAATATCCGGGCCCCTGATCCATCGTTGCGATGTCCCGGTACATGGAGAGCTCGCCGGCGCCGAAACGCATGGAAGTTTCCGGGGCGGTAAGCAGCAAACGCGCAAGTCCCGCGACGGCGCGCTCCTGCGTGTCATTCGTTCCCTTGCTGTTGTACAGCGCAAAGTAGTAGCGCGCGGACTCCGGATACGCATGAATGTCTTCGAGCAATTTCGCGCAGACAACTAATTCCTGCGGCGACCACACAGATTTTGCGGAATCTTTATGCAGCCGGAACCGGGTTATCGCTTCCTGCGCCGCGTCGAGTTTCCCTTGCTGCTGGTAGTAATAGAAAATCCGGGCTGTAGCCGTCAGGTCCTCCGGATGGGCGTTTACCGCGGCGCGGGCGTCATCCAGAAACTTTCGCAGGCTATGCGTCTGCGCCAGCAAATCGAAATAGCTTTTCACCAACTCCGGCTCCCACAGCGGCTGAAATCTTTTTTCGTACACCGCGAGCCCCTGCTGGACCGAACCCTGTTCGTACTGAACGAGAGCTTCCGCCTTGATCGGAAAAATTCCGTCTTGCGGAAACTGCTTGCGATAATCCTCGACCAACTGATTGGCGGATGAGAATTCCTTTGCCGAAATCAGAAACTGCAGGTATCTCGCATAGAGCGATTGCTCTTTGGGATAGCGCGCCAGCCAGCCTCGGTACTGCACGATGGAAATGTCCTTCGGCAACCCTTGCGCCTGAATCACGCTGAAAATGCGTTCATACGCGCGCCAGGACCTCTGCTCCGCGGACGGCGTTAGTTTCTCGAAACTTTCCGCCGGGGCGCTGCCCACGGTGGCGAGTGCCTTGATTTCATCCTGCGGGCGCAATCTGCGGTGATAGAAATCAGCGAGGGCGAGTTGTGCCCCACCCTTGTCGGAGGAATTCTCCGCATAACTCTTCCAGTCCGCTTCGGCGGCGACAAAATCAAGCTGTTGCTCGTCCTCCAGTGCCCGCAATGAATAGAGCTCCGCGCCCTTTGGCTCCTTCTTGATGAGTTCGCCCAATGCGCCCCGCGTCTCGCCCGGCGGCCTGCGGAAGTGCACGTCGGCGTGAGGCAGTTGCATCATCCGGAAGAAGGCAGCTTCTAGCTCCGTGCGAGCCTCGATGTTTCGAATCCAATTGGGAAGCGTCGCGCGCGCCGTCACCAGCGCCCCTGCCACCAGGATGGCCATAGACGCCGCGGCGAGAGCGAGCCAGGGTTTGCTTGAAAAACTACGGAACGATTTCAATTTCCACCCCCTGGGCCGCTATGTTGTGTGCGATGTCTTCGCCTGTCACGGTGAGCTTGTAGGTTCCAGGGATCGCCTGCTCGGGAATCAACAATTGCCCGATGTTCGCTCCGGCTCGCGCGTCCCATCGCAGTCCAACCGGTGAAACGCCATCTAACCGGGCGACCAGGCTGCGCGTGCCCTGCGACGCCGATACTTTCAAATCCAGGACTTCCCCGCAGCGAACTTTCTTGCGATCCAGCTTGATTTGGATAAACGGCGGCTTGCTGGCGATCACGAACGTTTTCGATTCTCGGTAGGTGTGGCCCAGCTTGTCGCGCAAAACGAGCCGCACACTATACGTCCCGTCCTGCATATCGGTTGGAGCAAAAAAGCGCGTCTGCCAGATGTCTTCTCCTGAGAGATAGCGCAACTTCTGCACCAGTCCGAATGGGAACAGCGCCACGACAGACTCAATTGTTTCGTCGGTCTTGACTCGAAGCACCGGGTCGCCAGGACGGATTACTCTCGGCCGCAGCAGCGCACGCGGGACCGCAAGAAAGGAAGTGTAAGGGGTAACGAACTTATATTTCCGCGCCAGGCCAATGATCTCGTCGATTGTTGCTGCGTCTTCGCCCTCCCGTTGGATCTTTTCGAGCAGGGCATCCACGCGTGCGCGCGCCCATAACCTCGGCAACTGAGGATGCTCGAGCGATTCGCGCGGCAAGTCCGCCTTCGCGGATAGTTCTACCGGTGCTGCTTCTCTCACTCCGCGAACCGTAAACGAAGCACCCTGCCGCGGATTTTGATATCGCCCTACCCACGCGGCGAGCGAGTTCGCATACGTCGAGTCCTGCAACGGGTACACCGCGTCGATGCCGGCGTCTTGCGGCGTATCCAACCGAAGCTGGCCTATCGGGCTCTGCCCGATCTTCGATAGAAACGTGGTCAGCTTGAAATCGATCGGCTCGGTCGACAAAACGTTTTCGAGCAATCCATCCTGGCGCGCGAGCAACTTGAGCAGCGGCAAGTTCGCATCGTCTCCGACGCCAAAGATGTAGGTCTTCGGCCTCTGCGCTTCCGGCAACCGCTTCCAACTTGCTTCATACAGCGCGGCAATCTTCCCGTTCTGAATCGGCCCGCGGGTAGCGCCTCCATCGCTCAACAACACGAGATATGGACTCCCTGAATGCGCAACAGTAAACTGCTGCAAGCCGGCGTCGAGTGCTTTCTGAATGTCCGTTCCGCCGCGAAGCCTGCTCGCGCGCACGAAATCGAGCGCCCGCTGAATCGCCCCTACATCCGCCACCACGGGCGCCGGTTGAAATATCTGTGTCTGGCTATTGAAGAGAATCAGATTAAACGTGTCTGTCGGATGCAAGGAGCGGAGCAATGTGTCGAGCGCCTGATAGCTTCGCTCGAGTTTTTCCCACTGCATCGACAAAGAGGTATCGAACACGACGACCACGTTCTTGGCCGGAGCCGGGGTCTGCGCAGCAGCCGCTCCCGCGACCGCAGACTTTTCACCGTTGCCGAGCAGGGCTTCCACGGCAAAAAAACCCGGCTCGTTCGTGCTGCGTACGGGCGCCGTCTCCGCGGGTGACGGCTGCCCGCTGACAGGATTCCGGTACGCGAGGACCTGCAGCGTGTCGCTTCCCGCTCGGTCCATCTCGTACTTGGTCACAAAATCCTCGGTAAGGTTTACGTTCTGCCCCTCGAAGTGGCCTTTTACCAGGTGCGGAGTGTTCTCCTCGATCTGAAGAGGAAACGTTTTCGCCGCCGCGAGAAAATTGGATATGGCGTGCGCCGACCGGAGCTCGAAATTGATGCGCAAATATCGCGCCGCCTGCGCCTGGTAAGCATCCGGCCGCAGCGGAATCGCGAAATACGACTTCCAATTCTCAACCGGGATGGATTCGTGGTATTCGAACTCGAGACGTTTTGTGCCATAAGCAGGAATCGGCACAATTCGCGCGCTGAATATCGCGCTGCGCTTCGCTTCTTCCGCTCCGCGCTCCCCCATTTGCAATAATCCCGGGTCGATCGATTGCTGCTTGAGCTGGTTGTATATCTCTTCGGCGCGCTTCCGCTCCAGAATCACCGCCGGGACGCGCGTCGGCCCATCCCACACGGCGAAATCGGACACCGTGGCCCGGCTCGGCAGCGCGAAAACGTAATTCCCTTCCTGAATTCCGTTCGTGTGATTCGAGAAAATCTGCCGAACAAACACCTGCGCGTCGCCATTGTCGATGCGGATGGTGATTTCCATTTCTTCGAGTGAAAGAATCTTTGGATCGGGTTGCGCCTTGTCGCGCGGAATCAAAACCCCGCCGTCCGCGAACACTGTGGCAGGCGTGAGAACGAGCAGAGCGGCGATGCCGAATAGTTTTCTCATGGATGCAGCTTCTGTTCCTCGATGCGAACCAATCCATTGTCGGTCCCGACGTAGATCTGCCCTTTGCTCGCTGCGACCGCGGTCACATTCAACGAAGGCAGTCCCTCGCTCAGTACCGTCCAGCGGGACGTCTCGCGGTCGTAGACATACAAACCCTTTCCGAGTGATCCCGCGAACACATGACGCGGCGTCACCAGCATCGCGTTGGGATTTACTTCGAACGGCGCCGTCGCTATTTCGAACACGTGAAAGCGCCCCGAACGATCCATCTCTAGAATTCCCGCGCCGTAAGTTCCGACCATCCATTCGTCACCCACCGCGACGACGGCCGTGATCCAGTTGTGCTTCAGGCCGGAGCTCCCAGCGGTGTAATTCGTTTGCACCGCTTCTTTCTCAATGACGGACAAGCCGCCGAGTGTGCCAGCCATCAACTCGTCTCCAACGACCCCCAGCGCGTATACGTGGTTGTTCACCAGGCCGTGAAACGCATACATGCTGCGCGCCCCATTCGAATCGAGAAACGTCAATCCCGCGGGCGTAGCCACTGCCAATCCGTCTCGATACAACGCCACGTCCGTCACATGATCCGCGATCAATCCGTCGGCGCGCGTCAAAACCTGCTCCTGGCTACCGGAAGCGTTGAAGCGCACCAATCCATTGGCCGTGGCGACTTCCACGATCCCCGCTTTCGCATCCGACAAAATACGATTGACGCAAAAAACGTGCTCGTTCTCCACATGCGTCGTTCGTCCGCTGTCCAGTTGCAAAATGTCCAGTCCCCGGTCGAAATAGCCGACCCACAACCGGCCGCTGTCGTCTGCCACGAGCGCGGAGATGTTCCGATCGCTCAGCGCGGCTGCGCGCGGCTGCAGCACGCGCTGCCACCCGAGTCCGCGCCCGTGCATTCGATACAGCGCATCGCGCGCGAGGACATACACGTTTTCGCCGGACTGGAAAAATTGCCGCACTTCAGACAATTCCGTGTTGCCTCGTCCGTCGAAACTCGATCTGCGGACAGCCAGAGGGACGGTGATGACCCCTTGGTCTTCGGAGCCAACAAACAACCGCGCGCCGTTCGAATACAACGAAGTCACAAGCACTCCCGGCGCTACGACATGCGAAAATCTGCCTTGGTCGAATACCGCAACGCCCAGTGCCGTTCCCACGTAGGTTTTTTCCCCGTCCGTCGCGATGGCCTGGACTTGCCTGTCCGGCAAGCCCTGCTCTTCACCAAACGACTCCGTCTCGCCCGCGTGCCAGTGAAAAACTCCTTGCGCCAGCGTGCCGATCCACAGGTCGGATTCCGATCCGGCGAATGAGGTGACATACAAATCGTTCAGCGTAGGATGCAGCGGTGAAATCTGCTTTCCGTCATAGACCAGCACGCCGCGCTTCTTTGTGCCAATCAGGAGGTGACCCGCCGCCACGGGCAGGATGGAAGTGATCGCGCGGACGCCGGGATCTTGGGGAACAATTTGGCGGAAGGTTCGGCCGTTGTACGCGAGCAGGCCGTCCTGTGCGGTCGCCACAACAAGTTCCGGCTCGCCAGAGTCGGCGAGGACGGCTGGCGCGGCGGCCACGAGAGGTGATGACGGCAGGTCGTGCCCCGCGACGAACTGGTTCAGCAAATTCCCGTTCAAATCGTATTCGGAAAGCCCGGCGGGTCCAGCCAGATAAAGATGTTCCTGGAATTGCGCGGCCTGGAGGTAGACGGCCGGGGCGCTGAAGGATTCAAAATCTACGCTGGCCGGTGCGGCAAAGGGCCGAGTCACAAAGCGGATTTGCTGCTCGGTGCGAACTTCTTCTCGGGAAGATTGCAGCGCGCGCGCAACACGCCACCCGACGAAAACTGCTATCAGCAGAAGTAGTGCGAGTCCTGCCGCTCCGATCGACCGCCATGACACACGCAAACGCCGGACCATACTTCACCCAGGTCGAGCTTCGATTGACGTACCCTGACGACGCACCTAAACGAATAGCAGATTCATTGCCACACGTAATTCCCTGAATTGCGGCGGATTTCCAGGATTGCACGTTGCTTTCGCTGCGTGGGGTCGCACACACTGTGTGTTGGACACGACATACGGTGGTTTGCGTGTCTCGACGTCCTTGACTGGAGCACTGAGAGCATTGGCGCAGGCGACCGACCTTGTGACGGCGCCTGACGGCAAACAAACCCGCCTCAAATCGATTTAATAAAGGGTTTTCCCACGCTCGAAGTGGCGGTAGAATCGCCCCGCCGGGGAGGGCTCCAACATGATTTATCGTAACGTGGTCGGGATTGCATCGGAACGGATGGTTGCCGCGGCGCTTTTCATGGCGGGCGCATTGATTTTCATGACCGGCGCGCCAGCCCGCGCCCAACAAAAGCTTTCCCCCAAATGGGAGGAGCTCACCGCCGCCGACTTTCGCTCTGCCGTTCAGCAAGCCAAGGCGACCTGCCTCCTCCCCTTCGGGATCCTTGAAAAGCACGGGCCGCATCTTCCGCTCGGCACGGATCTTCTCAACGTTCGCTTCGTCTCCCTCCATGCCGTCGAACAGGAATACGCCCTGGTCTTCCCGGAATACTATTTCGGCCAGATTTTCGAGGCCAAGCACGAACCCGGAACGATCGCTTACAGCATGGAACTCCAACTGAAACTCCTGCAGGAAACCACCGACGAGATGGCGCGCAACGGCTGCAAGAAAATCATCATCGTCAACGGCCATGGCGGCAACGAGCACCTGCTGCCGTTTTTCGCCCAGGCACAGATGGATAAGCCGCACGATTACGTCGTCTACGTCCTCGACGGCGGGCGAAGCCGGCCGGGCGGCCCGGCAAAGAAATCCACCATCGCCGACATGCACGCAGGCGAAAACGAAACCTCCAACACGCTCGTCTCGCACCCGGATCTGGTACACCAGGACCGGGCCGCCAGCGAATCGGGCGCGGACCAGAAGCGCCAGAATCTCCCGGAAAATCTCTATACCGGAATTTGGTGGTACGCGAAGTTTCCTGACCACTATTCCGGCGACGGCTCCGTGGCCACAAAAGAGCTCGGCCAGTGGAACATGGACGGCTGGATCGCCGCCATCGTCGAGTCCATCCGCGCGGCCAAGGCCGACGACGCCAGCCTGAAGCTCCAGAACGAGTTCTACGAGAAGAGCCGCAACCCCCTCGACACCCGGCCGTGATTAGGGCCGCGTGGCCCCATCTTCAACCTGGGGACTTCGCTTTCTTCGAGGGTTTCGACTTGCCAGAACTGTTGAGGGCGACCGCTTGGCGAACGAGCGCCTTGAAGGCGGACTCGTCAACTTCTTCTCCTTCGTGGATGTCGATCGCGCGGCGTGTGTTTCCGTCGAGACTAGAGTTGAAGAGACGCGCCGGATCCTTCAGAGACGCGCCCTTGGCGAAGGTAAGCTTCACCACACTCTTGTAGGATTCGCCAGTGCAGAGGATGCCGTTGTGCGACCAAACCGGAGTACCCATCCACTTGCACTCCTCGACGACGTCCGGGTCTGCTTCCTTGATGAGCTTGCGCATTCTGCTGAGGGTTTCCCCGCGCCAGTCCCCGAGTTCGGCGATTCTTTTCGACATAAGCTCCGATGCCGGTTGGCCTTGGCTCGCGCCCGATTTTTTCATGTTCTCATCCTAGAAGTTCCGGCGGCTAGCTTTTATTGACGACCTCAATATCGTGGCCGTCAGGATCAAGCACCCAGGTCGCATAGTAGCCCGGATAGTATTCGAGACGAGCTCGAGGTGATTCCTTACTCTTTCCTCCAGCGGCTAAAGCGGCCTTGTAGAATGCATCTACTTCGGAATGGTCTTTCGCTACAAATCCGACGTGAACGGCCTGAGGATCGGGCTTCCCTTCTTTCAGCCAGAAAAAATATCTCTTGCCATCACCAAAGCCTTTCAAGTCTGGGTGTCCGTCTTTGCCTTCGTAGTCCATAAAGGTTGTGATCCCAAGCGGCTTCAGAGCCTTGGCATAGAAAGCGACGGAACGCTTGAAGTCACTGACTGTGAGAATCACGTGGTCTATCATAATTTTCCCCGGAATTTCCGACTTGGACTCCAAGCTCGCGTATCCTAGCTCCCCCTCGTCCCTAGACTCAAGAATTTTATGACCACAGCAGCCCCCGCCCGTAAGGGGATAGCCACAGAGGCACCGAGGCACGAAGTTAAGATCGGCACAAACGATAGGACAGACGGTCTGGTTAACAATAAGACCCCCCACCCCCGCCAATTTTTGGATGTGTGGCAAATGCAGGACTTTAAGTCCCGTGTTTTTGGAAGTGTGGCAACTAAAAGGGTTACGGGCGCATTTTTCGGATCTGTGGCAAATACAAGAGTTAGTGGCCCGTCGACGCTGCTGTGTTTTCTGTAAAGCCCGAGAAGCTCGGGATAAACGGGGTAAACGAGTGGCCCCTCGACTCCGCTCGGGACACGCGAGCGGTAAGGTGAGCAAAAGAGAGGAGGAGGAGAAAGCCTGGAGAGCGACACCCCGACGTGATTTGGGTAGACCTCGCGTTCGTAGGGGCGAATGCCCTGCGCGGAGGACGACCAAACCATAAAACATACTAGCACAGGATGTTTTTACTGTCAAGGGAATTGTTGTAGTGGTATCGTTCGAACCCGCCCAAAAGATGGCGCGGCAGGCGAGATGAGACGCCGTAAGTGAAGTGGTGGAAAGAGTTTAAAGCAAGAGTGGGTGGTGAGTAGTGGGCAGTGGGTCGAGGATAGCAGATAGCCGTCGCACCATTGGAAACCGCAGTCCCCACCGTTCATCCCGCAAAAACAGCGGGATGGGGCGGAGGTGCAAGAAACAAACCCGTAAGGATCCCGACCGGATCGGGACAGGTGGGCCACCCAAAGGCGTTTTTCGGATTAAGGCGCGGCCAGTCACCGAGAAAAGTAAAGAAACACACAAAATACGTGCTGCGTCGAAGGACGGGAGGCCCGCCGCATCAGGCGCCTTGACTTGATGTCTTCGGTAATGGTGTTATCAAGCTTCCGTTACTCTGCCGTTTAAATTCGAGGCAAATAATCGCATGTCGTCGACCCAGCCAAAGCCGTTTGTTTTTGTTCTGATGCCCTTCGATTCCAGCTTCGATGACATATACAAGTTTGGGATAAAAGGTGCCGCGGACGAAGTTGGGGCATACGCTGAGCGAGTTGATGAGCAGATGTATTCCGGCGGAATCCTTGATCGCATCTTTAATCAGATTAGTAAGGCCGACGCGATCATTGCGGACATGACCGGCCGGAATCCGAACGTCTTCTACGAAGTTGGCTACGCACACGCCTTGGGCAAGGTTGTTTTGCTCCTCACCCAAAATGCGGACGACATCCCGTTCGACCTTAAACATCGCCCGCATACGGTTTATGGGGGAAAGATCGATGCGCTTCGGACCGCGCTTGTGACCAGATTACAATGGGCCATCGCAGAATCACGTAAGCAACAGCAACCAGGCGGCGCGGAGCGACTGTCGATTCGCGTGTACGGCATCGATGTTGAGCCCAGTGATGCTTCCGCCTCCTTTGATCGGAAAAAGATCCCTGTCGTTAATGCTGTAAGCAGATCCCGGTCCTTCAGCCTCCCGATTCACCTTCGCAACGACTCTCTCGAAGTAATGGTTGGAATAACCCATGTGTATCTCTTTTGTGCGGGTGGTGCGACCCTAGTCCCGTTTGAGTACCGAACCGTTAATACTGTCTTTTACGGGACCACGACGCTCGCCCAAGGTATGGGACCGAGTGGTACCTACGATGAGCCGACGGAATTGGATTCGTTCTCAGCAAGCCCTGTTGACGCACCGGACGGGTTGTCAGAGCAGTTTAGAATTAAGGCTAACTTCCCAGCTGTCCCGCCGGGCGCGGTTGAGGAGGCCGCGCTGAGACTGATGTTTCGGACTGGACAGAATTCCTGCGACGCGGTCTATCGTCTCCGCTTGCATTCGGCTCGTCAGTTCCATGATTTCAGGGTCCGGATAGCGATTGACTATAAACCCGAACCAAAAACCAAAGTGGAATCGGCCGGAACTGAGGCCGGACCTAAGGCCGCATCGTAGGATTATTCTCATTGTCTTCACACTCGGTTCTTATCGAGCGGCACCCGGCCTCCACTATCCTCATGGCCGCGATCATTGATTTCCCAGGCCTGGGCCACCCGCCCGAATATGTGTACACGGCGTGTGCGTCGAACTAGCAGTCACAAACGTCACAGTCTAATCTCCGAAAGGGCGTTATTCCTATGATCCTTGCAATCGGGTCACTGCGGCCTTCAACGTTTCGTCATCCTTTAACACGCGACTTATATTGTCGAACGTTTCATTCAAAACGACGCGGATATCAGCGGCCTGCTGCAAACATTGTTCGTCGCTGAGTTCATGAATCTGCACGCTCAGCGGTTTATAGAGTAGCGTCAGCGGATTTCGACCATCCAAGATTAGTAGTTTCGCCGGAATGGCATCTTTCAGCATATCCACGGCCGTTGAGAACTGCGGTTGCGCGAGGGCCTCATCGAATACCTTCAGCTTTTCAGGCGGAGTTCCCAATTTTTCCGCTGCTTCCCGAAGCTTCTTCACGAGCGCTTTCCACTGATTGTCAACAACCCGCCGGAAATATGCTGACGCGCCAATACCGTGCCCCTCGCGTTCAGTGCGAAGCCCTTTACGGTAAAGCTCCAGATCGGTCTTTGAAAGCAGGTCCGCAAGCCGCTTCGAAAGATGTGAACCAAAGGGTGGAAACTCGCCCACTTTCATGGCTTTCAGCACCTTTGGAGTTGCCCTTACATCGGCAATCAAAATTAGAGCGAATGTTTTGCTCCAACGGCCGCAATCTCGGCACGCATATGCAAAAAACCGAGTGTCGTACTCGGGGCACGGCGTACTAGTTACTTCGGAATCGCACCAACGGACACCGTCATCGACTTCGCAGTAGAGCTGGATACGTGGCAAATATAAGCCCCATATAGTGCCTGGACCTCTGGGCGTGATATCACAGATGAGATACTCAAATCGGCGTTCGACATATGCCGGCGTCGATTCAAGGAATTCCTTCCACTCTTGCTGCGCTGTCTTAAAGTCACTTGCCATGACGCCTCAGTATAGCGACTTTTACTACGTCGAAAAGCGTTTAATGCCCGAACGGAGCGAGACGCGGGTGGCGGGTGGCACGTCCGTTATGAGGAAGTGGCGAGTGACCCCTCGACTGCGCTCCCCTCGAAGCTCCCTTCGCATACGTCGCTCTGGGCAAGCGGGATAAACGGGATAAACGAGTGGCGAGAAATGAAAAGAAGACGGGGAGTCCGTTTGAATTTGACCCCGATTGTCACGAATAAGAAATTCAAACGGACGAGAAAGACGGGAAGAGCGGCTGTGGCGTCCAGCAGCTGGCGACAAAGGTTCTTGACATCTTTGCCTAGCCGGTAAATGCTTGCTGCACCCCGCGGATGCCGACCTCATAGGAGGTAAATGCAATGAGATTTAGGTCAGGCTGCCTGCTGTTCCTTTTTCTAGCTTCCAGCGTTTCCCTCAGGGCCCAAATCGATCCAATACCCAATCTTCCCGTTCAACCAATTCCGCTTCCTGGCGGAGACATACTTGCACCCTACGGGCTTTTCAATCAGTTCATTCCCGGTCCTCCCGGCCAAAATCCTCCGTTTGATCCCATGAATGCGGATCCCCACGGCATCACCAATTTTCGCGGCGTCACCGCCATGGGGTATACCAGCGGCATGACGGACGACAAGCAGTTCGTCGTCATAACCGACATTCGTGTATACCAAGGAGAGTACATCGGCGGGGAGATAGCGAACCCCGATCCCACGCAGAGTGCGGGCGCAACAAAATCAGCACGTGCGCACGGCACTTTTGTCGAGATATGACTGGACCTTTGGAAAACTGACCCCAGTTCGGGGCAGCTGGTTCAGGTTCATGATTTCAACCCGTGGACTCTTCCGAATGGCCTTTTCTGGATCGTGAAAGTTCCGGACAGTGCGGTGCAGATCACCGACGACTCTCTAACGATTCACTTGACGGATGTTCCGGTGGTCGATGCTTTTACATTCCCTCCTCCGACTCAGGCTGTACCCGGTATTTCGCCATTCCAGCTGATTCCGGCAACGGTATCGTTTGACATCACCTATACGAAGGCGGGCAACCGGCGCACCATCCGCCCGGGATCGGACGACCCGCTTAGCCCACTGAACTGGGCCGGCAAAATGTGGGACGCCACCAACCACGGAACGTTTTCAGTGAGGTACAACAACAATACGTTTTCAGAATCCGGCACCTTCGATTCTGTGAGCAGCTCTGGCGTCAACTTTGGCGAGATGGGCACGGAGCGCAACGGCCTCTTCGTCAAACACGAAGAAGAAGATAACAACGATGACGCAGACGTAGAATCAGGAACGCGGTCGCTATCGCTTCCTGCGACACCAACACAAATGGCTCAACTGGCGGCAAGTGCCACACCAAAGCAACCCCAAAAGGTAGTGCTGCTCAAGGGCCGAGTTCCGGTAAGGGTCACCCAGTAGGCTCGCTTCGGCGAGCCCTCACATTTGGCGCTATAATCGGCTCACTCGACACTCTTGTCGACATCGGCGTTCCCGCCGAGAAGGAGGTGATCCAGTGAGGTACGGTTTACGTTGAAGTAGCAGACGAGGCGCTTGTGAGCTTACCGAGCGCCTCTCTCATTTTCTGTCTTTAGCCTCCGCCACTGTCGGGTAACCCGACTTACCGGGCCTTAATGCTCGGTGCGTTCATTTTGTGCTAGGCGGGTGGCGCTTCCGTTATGAGGAAGTGGCGAGTGACCCCTCGACTGCGCTCCCCTCGAAGCTCCCTTCGCATACGTCGCTCTGGGCAAGCGGGATAAACGGGATAAACGAGTGGCGAGAAATGAAAAGAATACGGGGAGTCCGTTTGAATTTGACCCCGATTGTCACGAATAAGAAATTCAAACGGACGAGAAAGACGGAAGAGCGGCGGTGGCGCCAAGTGTTGGCGGCCTAACGCCTTTGATGACCAGCCGAACGCCCTAAGTTTCCGGTAGCCAGTTTCCGATAACGCGACTCACCGGGCCTTAATGCTCAGGGCGTTCATTTTGTGCTAGGCTCCCCGCTTGCCGACGGAGCTCTCCCTTCGAGCGCCGTAAAAACAATAATCCCCAGATCCATAGTCGGAGCGATCCAAAACTACTCAAAAGGAGGACATCTTGAAACAACCAGACGAAAGATCGCGCCGTTGCTTTCTGAAGGCGAGCTCGATGTTGGGTCTGACAGTCGCGGTTAGCCCAGGGACGATCGGCGAGGTATTTGCAACTTCGAAATTCAAAACTACTCAAAAGGAGGACACCATGACCCAAAGTAGTGCTGCACAACCGGGAAGAGAGCAGGCGGCTGACAAGAATGCAATTCGTACGTTTCGTGTGAACGTTCCGGAAGCGGAACTCGCCGAATTGCGCAGGCGCATCAACGCGACAAAGTGGCCGGAACGAGAAACGGTTACAGATGCATCGCAAGGCGTGCAGCTGGCGACCACTCAGGCGCTCGCGCGCTACTGGGCGACAGACTACGATTGGCGCAAGTGCGAGGCAAAGCTGAACGCCGTGCCGAATTTCATCACCGAGATCGACGGGCTCGACATCCACTTCATCCATGTTCGTTCGAAACATGAGAACGCGTTGCCCATGATCGTAACGCACGGTTGGCCCGGCTCGATCATCGAGCAGATGAAGATCATCGATCCGCTGACCAATCCCACGGCGCATGGCGGCAGCGCATCCGATGCGTTCCATCTGGTGATTCCGTCCCTGCCGGGCTACGGCTTCTCCGGTAAGCCGACAGCGCCGGGGTGGAACCCCGTTAGCATCGCGCGCGCGTGGGCGACGCTGATGCAGCGCCTCGGCTACACGCGATACGTGGCGCAGGGCGGCGATTGGGGGAATGCCATTTCGGAGGTGATGGCGCTGCAGAAGCCGCCGGGATTGCTCGGCATTCACACCAATATGGCGGCCACGGTTCCTGCTAATATCTCGAGAGCACTCGCGTTTCATGAGGCGCCGCCCGCCGATCTCACGGCCGAGGAGCGCAACGCGTGGGACCAACTGGCCGACTTCTACGGAAACGGCCTGGGCTACGCCCTCGAAATGTCGCACCGCCCGCAAACGCTCTATGGCATCGTGGATTCGCCGGTCGGGCTCGCCGCGTGGATGATCGATCACGACATCCGTAGCTACTTGATGATCGCGCGCGTTTTCGCCGGCGGGAGCGAAGGCCTCTCGCGGGACGACGTGCTCGACAACGTCACGCTCTACTGGCTGACCAACACCGCGATCTCGTCCGCACGCCTCTATTGGGACACCACGAACAAATTGCCGCCAGGAGGTTTCTTCGACGTGCGCGGCGTGCAGCTCCCGGTCGCCGTGAGCGCATTCGCGGAAGAAATCTACACAGCGCCTCGGAGTTGGGCGGAACGCGCGTATCCACACCTCATCCACTACAACAAGTTGCCGCGCGGCACCCACTTTGCGGCGTGGGAGCAGCCAGAGTTGTTCGTGCAGGAGATGCGCGCGAGCTTCCAGTCCCTGCGCTAGTTAGAGCGGGGTGGCGGCGCGTGCGACCTGCGCGCCGCCTTCCGGAAGTATTGGCTAGGTCCTGGTAAACGCGGCTACCGGAGAAGTGCCCTTCGCCGATCTAGATGACCGGTAAGGCGACTTACAAGGACTTGAAGGAACCGCATTTGTTCGCTTGACGGAAGACACGCATGGAGGTACACCGAAAATAGAGGTGGCAATCATGAAAGTCGTAGTGATCGGCGGAAGTGGACTCATCGGATCAAAACTCGTCACCAAGCTTCGCGAGCAGGGACACGAGGCAATCGCTGCGTCACCCAAATCGGGTGTCAACACTCTCACCGGCGAGGGACTGGCCGAAGCGCTGAAAGGCGCGTCGGTGGTCGTTGATGTAACGAACTCTCCTTCCTGGGAAGACGCGGCCGTGCTGACGTTCTTTGAGACATCAACCCGTAACCAGCTCGCCTATGAAGCTGCCGCAGGCGTAAAACATCATGTTGCGTTGTCGGTCGTAGGAACGGAACGCCTGCTCGCAAGCGGTTTCTTCCGCGCAAAAATGGCTCAGGAGAACTTGATCAAAGCCTCCTCGATTCCCTACACAATTATCCGCGCGACGCAGTTCTTCGAATTCGTCAAGGGCATCACCGATTTTTCCACGGACGGCAACAAAGTACGCTTGCCAACTGCGCTCATCCAGCCTATGGCGGCTGACGATGTCGCCAGTGCCGTGGGCCGGATCGCGACGGGCTCACCGGTGAACGGCACCGTTGAAATAGGAGGGCCGGAAAAGTTTCGTCTCGATGAACTCGGCCGGCAATACTTGGCCGCAAACAAGGATTCGCGCGAGGTTGTTGCAGACCCGAAGGCGCGCTACTACGGCGTGGACATTAGCGAGAGGACACTCCTTCCCGGCGATGGCGCGCAACTCGGCAAGACGCGTTTCGAAACCTGGCTCAATCAGTCAGCGGCGAAAGCGGCGGCGGGCACCCACTAGTGGATCTGTCAAAGAGAGGCCGGTTTGCGTGAACCGGCCTCATTCAAACGAAAGGCGGGTGGCGCGTCCGTTATGAGGAAGTGGCGAGTGACGAGTGGCGAGAAATGAAAAGAAGACGGGGAGTCCGTTTGAATTTGACCCCGATTGTCCCGAATAAGAAATTCAAACGGAAAAGAAAGACGGAAGAGCGGCTGTGGCGTCCAGCGCCGGCGGCCTACCGCCCTTGATGACGAGCCGAACTGCCCTAAGTTCCCGGCAGCGGGTCAGTTTCCGATTAACCAGGTGCTATGCGGCTCTGTTGACATCCTCGCAACTTCATTGAAATTCGAGAGGGCGTGCGATCGAGCGTGTCGCACCTACGGCGCTTGAGGTTGCCGATTCGCTGACCCCGCCCTCACGGGCGGGGCTAACTTGTGGCGCACCTCCCCGACAGGGTCGGGGCAAGCCGGCGCTTGTTGGTGAGCACCAGTGATTCTTATGAAGCGTGGCGGTTTCCACTAAGATGTCAACAGAGCTATGTCAATCCAGCGCAAACGATTATTCTGAAGTGTGACAGAAAATCCAGACACACCCCCGGAGACTCCGCATCGGAAGGGCTCTTTCCGATTCTTCTTTCGATGGGTTCTCATCGGAGTGGCGCTTCTTTGGTCGCTTGGTGTGCTGGTCCTTCTGGCTGCCCGGTGGATCGACCCACCGACCACCGTGGTGCACATGGAGCGCCGCTTGCAGGCGTGGATTCACCGCACGCCCTATCACGAACGATACGAATTCGTTCCGTTGAGGCAAATCTCGCCCGATTTCCAGCATGCGGTCATCGCCGCGGAAGACGCACGCTTCTACCAGCATCATGGATTCGATTGGCAGGCCATGCAAATCGCCGCTGAAGACGATATGGAAGGCGGACGCATTCGCGGTGGGTCCACCCTTACGCAGCAATTGGTAAAAAACCTGTTCTTCGGAACCGGCCGCTCGATTATCCGCAAGGGCGCCGAGTTGACACTTGTCCCGGTGGCCGAATTGGTCCTCGGCAAGCGGCGCATTCTGGAACTCTACCTCAACGTGGTCGAATGGGGTCCTGGTGTTTATGGTGCGGAGTCGGCGTGCCGTTACTACTACCGAATGTCGGCCCGGAGTATCGACCGGCAACAAGCGGCCCAACTCGCTGCAATTCTGCCGTTGCCCCTGAAGCGACGGCCCGATCACATGAATCACTATAGCGAGCTCATCCTAGAGCGGATGCGCCAACTGGGCTGGTAATCGCGCTTCATATGCTTGAGAACCTTGGAAGATTCCACCGATGAGCGGCATCCCCGGACGAATACGTGCGGGAACGAACTTGTCCGGGTACCGCTAAGGGCTGATGCCGCCCCGAGTCCTCCCACGTTGTTGATAGCCCTGGACTAGCGGTCCCAAAAAAGGACTATAATGGGGCTGTTGTGAGGAAATTGGCATGGCGAAAGTAGGCAGGCAAATCCACCGGCTTTTCTTGAGGTTATTGAATTTTACGCCAGAGTTGCTCGCCAAAACCCAAAAGGAAGCCGAATTTCAGCACGCCAGCATTGATGTGCTCATCCGCGACGCATTGGAAAAACACTTAGAAGACCTAAGGGTGGCACGCGAGAAAGATACGGAAGCGGAGACGAGAGAGTATGCGCGTTTGGTATTGAGAGCCCATTTCGAAGAAGATCGCAACGAATTTCTGACCGAAAACGCCATCCGTTGGGTTGGCAAACATCAGAGTTAGCTACTCCCAGACCAAGGAGTAAAGAATGCGCGGCTTTCCTGTTCCCAAAGGCCGTCGCTCGAAGCGGGTGGTGGCGAAGAAGCGCGCCAGCCTGGTCGTCAATCTGGACCGCAACCAGAGGAGGATCCCCTGCCTCCTCCTAGATTCCTCGAAAGAAGGTTTCCGGCTGCGCGGAATTTTCCACCTCAGGCGCAGCCAAGTGGTCGAACTTATCTTCGATGAAGACCCGCTCAGCTCCAAGCGCTGCAGCGTGGTCTGGGTCGGCAAAGCCGGCTCCGAGCAGGAAGGAGAAGTCGGCCTGGAAACGATCTAGACGGTTATCCGGCGGTGGCCTCACCACTATCGCAAGCTGAAACCAATTGTCCGGGAAGGCGACTTATCTGAGTTGGCCCGCCTCGAGGCGAGTTGCGTGTCCTCATCTGCTGGGTCTTGTCCAGTCGCCCGTCGGATAATGCATCTCGATTCCGACCACAAAGAAATTATCCATATAGGGTTGACAGTAGACGACGCGGGCTTGCGAATAGAGATTGCCACGGATTGACCGAACCGAAAGCTGCTGATCTGGCGGCCAAATCTTCTTCGTCACAACTCGGGCACCGTGGCAACTTATGTCTATTGTGGGTGCGACTTCGAAGGTTGGATTATCTGGGCTATAAAGATTCACAAACATCTTCATAGCGACGCGAGATTCCTTTCGGCGCAAAAGGGGCGTCTCTGCCAACGCTTCTCCTTCGGGCCGGGAAGTCCCACAGTTGGAATCCTATCTCTGGGGCTTTTGGAAGCAATAGTACTTAGGGACAGCTGTCCGTTGCAGCAATGCCCGAGTCCTGATAAGCGCTGCCGGCTAGCCAGGAGTTAGCCGAGCGGCGAAGCATAACTTCAACGAACTAGCGCAGGCTAGCGTCATGGACCAGATAAATGTATGGTGGGGGAAAACCTCACCTAATAGGCGAATGAATACTCAGCACAATGTCGGCTCCTCCGACCCGAGCATGCTGTCCGTCCTATTTATCGGATTTGGTATGGGGAGACTTCTTGTCAAGAGTGGAAATGAGCAGCTTGGCCGAAGCGGGCGGATCGATCTTACTGTCGATCACAATGGACTTGCCGCTGGTACCCTTCCCATACAGCCTCTCGTTGCCGTCGTTATCCGGGCGGAGAGTCGAGCCCTCCAGAGATACGCCAGCGAACAATCCGCGCGAACGCGAATACGAAAGAATTTCTGCTCGCATGGTGGCATCGGTCGACGCGGCGGCGTCACGGCCCTTCGGCCCGGCCGCAGCGGCCACATCGCCGCCGAGCTTGACTTTGCTGGTGAGAATGGAACCAGCCCCGCGCTTGTTCATTACTAGCAGAACGAAGTCAGTGGCCTGGCCGCCAATCTGAAACCCAACGCTGCCGGCCTCAAGAGCCATCATCGCAGGCGCGCTCCAACGCCCGTTGAAATCCGGCCCGCTCCGACACGTCATCACGCCTCGGCCGTAGCTGCCGCCGACGATAAAGGCTGCCTTCATGACCGAAGGCAGAACGATAACGCATTCCGCCTTGTCCAGAAGATCCTGCGGAATGTCCTCGGGAATATTGAGAATCTCAGCCATCACTTCGCCAGCATTCTCAATGCGATTGTTTTCGTCTTTTTGGGCAAACGCAGGTAGGCCGAACAGCGCAACCATAGCAAGCAATGAGAAGATATTCTTCACCGTCCTGCTCCTTTCCATATCCATATGCGCACCATCCCGAGTTCTGGGCATACTTAGTTCTTGTTCTTCTGCCCTAAACCATGCTGGAAGAGGCGAATACGGATGTCTGTTCACTTATGCACACCTTCTCACGCCCAACTTAGTGCTTGATCAACGCGGTAACCGGAAATTTGACTCAACGTCCCGTACCCTGACTAGCGCGGGCGATGGTCATTAAGCCGATACTCGCCGAGGAGATCAGCGAGAATCCATGCTGCTCCGGCAATCGCGAAGGTCTCGGCGTTCTCACTCCAATTCGTATGATTGTGGGGATCCGAGATAACCAAGGGTACCCACACGAGTAGCCCAAAGCTCACGAGCATCATTGTCAGCAGGCGAGCCGCGAGAAGTGCCATTCGATTCGTAAGAAGAGCCACGGCCGCGAGTGCGAACGAAACAGTGGTCGCTACCGCCCAAAACATCTGACTTGGCGGAACCCACTTCGGAACAAGAGGGGCTGTGGCGTCGAGATAGATCGCCTGTTCGAGGCTAAAGGAAGCGGCACAGATGCCCAAAAGAATCCGGCCGATCCGATTAAGCGTTTCCGGTGCCCATGCCGATGACAAGCGCGCATAAACGATCGCCGCTCCGGTGACGAGAGAGAACTGCTCGAAGAGGTTGCCCCAGCTATTGTAGATCTGCGGTTGGGCGACGATTCCTGGCACGCACAGTAAGACGAAGACAAGATAAGCCGCACTAAGGACGGCTGCGCCCGTTTTCGCGGCCCGACGGAACTGAATCGCAGCGCCGCCGAAGATCAGGGCAGCGGCAGCGGCGTAGACAATGTAACGGAGTTGATGCCAGCCGTTGTAGTCGTGCCAGGCCAGCGTGATGAGGCCAAAGGCCAAAGCCGCCACTCCAAACACGTGACGGCCGAGGTTCGAGCTGGGCATTGCTACGGTCATTTCTTTTCAATCCCGTTCACGCAGGTGTGTCACGATGCGGGAGAGGCGATGACCGCTAACGTTCATCGGAGCAACCGGGGGATCGCAAAGAATGCACCGAGCTTTATACAACGGAATGAATCAAGGGTATAGTGCCACAACGCTGGAGTGTGAAGGAGCCACTCGATCTTGAGGCGTTGCGAAAGGGTCGGGCACTCTCATGACTGTAAGTGCGTTTGTAGTGCCGGGTCTTTAGACCCGTGCATTCAAATATGGAAACGGGCTTCGCGCTTCTACAACAAAAATTCCTGCACCGTATCGCGCGTTTACAGCATCAAATACGAATCTCTTCCCGTGTTCCTCAATTAAGAGGAGGAAATCGATGGAAAGTTCAGCTGCAAGACAGCAACCTATCGCAGGAGGTCGCATGATCACTGCCGAACAAACGTATCTGCGCACGGAACTCGAGCAACGCCGCGAGCGCCTTCGCGCGGCTTTGCATTCGCCCGCCGCCGACGCTTCCCTTTCTCAATTGTTGACGGCTGTGGACATCGCGCTGAGCCGTATCGATCAAGGAACATTCGGGCTCTGCGAGACGTGCCACTCCCCGGTTGAAGCAGAGCGCCTGCTGGCCGATCCATTGGTGCGGTTCTGTCTCGATCATCTTACGAGCGCTGAACAGCGTGCCTTGGAGAGTGATCTCTCCCTGGCCGCACGCATCCAGCGTGCGCTCTTGCCAAAACCTGGCCTCGCGCCGGCCGGCTGGAACGTCCGCTACCACTATCAGCCCGCGGGCATGGTCAGCGGCGATTACTGCGATGTTCTCGAAACAGACGGCGGCTTTCTCTTTATGCTGGGGGATGTTTCCGGCAAGGGTGTCGCTGCGTCCATGCTCATGAGCCATCTCCATGCAACGTTTCGCAGCCTCGCCGAAGCCGGTCTGTCACTCGATCGCATGGTGGAAGACGCCAATCGCATCTTCTGTGAGAGCACTTTCGCCGGACAATTCGCGACTCTCGTGGTGGGACGAGCCACGCACGATGGTTCGGTGGAGTTTGTCAGCGCCGGCCACCTTCCCGTGCTTCACATTCATGGTGCCGGAGCAACGCCAAAGGACTCCACGGGAGTGCCTCTGGGAATGTTCCGTGACACCCGCTTCCCCGTTCATCGGCTCACACTGGCTAACGGGGATACTCTATTCCTCTACACCGACGGTTTGACGGAGGCACGGAATCGCGCAGGTGCAGAGTATGGTCTGCACCGAATCCGCACGCTGACGGCACGGCACCTCGGGATGGAGCCTGCGGGGCTAATCTCTGAATGTCTCAATGATCTGCTCAGTTTTCGGGAAGGTCTGAAGCAAACGGATGATTTAACGCTTCTTGCCGTCCGCCGTGCTGAGTAAGTAGTACAGGATCCGAGATTCATCGTCGTCGTCGGTGGGTGTCCGGCTATTGCCCGGGAAAGACATGGGTATCGTTGCCACCGTGCGGATGCCCAGAGAATTTGAACTACTGAGCTGTTTCGTAAATATTCAGGAGACTTGGTAAAATCAGCTGTCGCGCTTTCGGGCGCGATCCAATTTCTAAAAATTCCTGATCAGTGAGTTTTTCAACAGGCACCTAGGATATTTCTGCAAGATCTTTGAGGAGCACTAGGGCCGTCTTGCCATAGTGCTCGCCTTCAAGAATTCGCACCTGACAACGCGAATCCGGTTGCTGAATCTCCAGGATTCTCACTTGAGTCGCGTTGGGCACCAACAGAAGTTTTTGTGACACAATCAAAAGAGACAGCCCCACGTCGTCACCTGCCGCTTCCAACTTCTCTCTTTCAGCGGCCGCTTCTTCATCCGCGGACACCAGAACGAAAGAGAGCTTGCTCTCAGCGCAGAGTCTTACGAGCTGGCCTACACCAGAAGATGGCGTCGGAGTCTTCGCGGGCAAAGGCGGCGCAGCGTGCTCTAGGTTGCCGATGAACCGATAGCCGCGCTTCGGGAGGGTTTCGACGAAACGCGGCTTGTTCTTGTCCTCGCCTAAAGCCTGGCGCAATTTCTTGACGGCGGTGTTGAGGCTGTGATCGAAGTCCACATATGTGTCTCCGGGCCAGAGCCTTTTCTCGAACTCTTTGCGTGTGACGACTTCGCCAGGACGCTCCAGCAAGAGGGCAAGCGCTTGAAAAGGCAGAACTTGCAGCTTGATTTTGCGGCCTGCTTTGTAAAGTTCTTCCGCGCGGAGATCCACCTCGAACAAGTCAAACCGTAGGACGCCCGAGGAACGGCCTGGAGACGGCATAGATTCTCTTCTGCCTGCGACGACTATAACACTCCCCGGGAAAACTGCCATTGACAGAGCCTCTCGATTAAGTCCTGCATTTCTGTGGTGTTCGTTGTTCATTTGCAGTCGCTTTTCAGTTCACCCGCGGTGCATTGCTTCTGCACCCTGAACGCGAGAAAGTGCACACCGTTGTTGGGCAGTGCAGCGTTTGCAACAGAAGTTGGCGGCAAACCGCCAGGGCCGCACGAATCAGGAGGCTGCAGTGAAAACCAAGCTCAAGGACAAGGGTCGCATGTGGCTGTGGGGGTTCCTGGCAGTCATCGTGATGTCACAACTTTACGTCGTTCGAGAATTGCTTGCGGCCTTCGCCCTCTTCACGCTTGGCTTTGCAACGATTGCCTTCGTGGTGGTGAGCCTCTACATGCTTCCGCATTGCTGGGAACTGGCGGTGGCACACCTTGCAGATATCCGCCGGCCGATCTTGGACGTCGCCTCAGTCAGCCGTGAGAATCAGGGAGCCGACTAACGGAGCGGTCTTGCACTTTCCTGACCGCGAGATCCAGCCCAGAAGAAAGTCAAATGAAACGTCAGCGCAGTAACGAGCGCGGTAATCGGAGAACCGCGGCTAATGCCGCAGCCAAGGATTCCCGCGGGTGTTCACAATTGCACAGACACTCGCCTCCGCCGTCACTAGCATGGCCGGACACTCAGCCCCACCTGCCAAAGGAGGCCGGATTATGCGCATGAAAATGTTTGCTGCTTTCGTAACACTGCTGTTCGTGGCACTCGCTCTGAACATTTCAGCCGCGGCACCCGATCAGCACACTGGGACCTGGAAGATGAACCCTGCCAAGTCGAGTTACAGCCCGGGGCCAGCGCCGAAGGCTCTTACGGTAACGGTCGTCTCGGATACCGAAAATGTCAAACTCAGTTCAGACGGAATCGACGCCGCGGGGAACCCGACTCACGTCGAATACACGGCGAAATACGACGGCAAGGATTACCCCATTACCGGCATGCCAAACACGGATACGGTCGCGGTAAAGCGAATTGACGCCAGCACGGTCCAGTCCACCTTAAAGAAAGGCGATCAGATAGTGATGACCGTGACAACGGTGCTTTCCAAAGACGGGAAAACGCGGACTTCGACGTTCACGGGCAAAGACGCGCAGGGCGCTGATGTAAATAACGTCGTCGTTTACGACAAACAGTAAGGCGATTTCTATAACTCTTTGCGGTGATGCGGGCGTGAGAGGCGCTCGCGGGAGCGTTGGCGAGCCTGCGCTGAGTTTTGCCACACAGGGCGGGCTCTTGCCAGAAACCTCGGCCCGCTGGTTGCGGAACCCCGGCAATGTCCGCAGCCGGGGAAATCCATTTACGTTATTCTGCGCGACTTGAGCAGCGTCATGGGCGTGCCTTGGGTTCTGGCTCCACCTTCGGAGCCGTAGCGGTGTGCTGTTTCGGCACCTCGCACACATAGTTCTTGATTGTTACTTGTGCGACCAAAAAAATAGGCTTTTGTTCGCGCTTTTCTGGGTGGTCTTTTATATATTGAAGGACCAGGTCCAGCGTAGTTCTTACTGTCGCAGTATCGGGAACACAAATCCTCTGGCCGGTGTCGGCCCAATTGAGCGCGAGCGTCCCAACCACTCCGGCAACGTAAGCCAGGCAAACGTCAGGGGGATGGTTGTTATCGTATTGGCAGACGGCCAAAAAGTCATCGCCCCGATTTATGATGTCCGAAGTCTTCTGGGCCTTTGCTGCGCTTGATAACGCCAGCGTCAGAACTGCCATTGCTAGAATTTTTATATACCGTGCCTTCATGGCTGGGGTCTCCCTCGTACCCTTTCACCATGACCCGCACCTCCAAAGCGCGGCAATGGTACTTTTGTCTAAGAGTTAACGAGGGACGAACTAAGGCTTTGGCCCGCTATAGACTCTAGTGGATGTTTCGTTCAGTCCTCGTCAAAGCCGTCACCGGAAACTTGACTCAACGTTCGGTAAGTCGACCTTCCAGGACTCAGCCGCACGTTCGCGAGCGAAGGAAGAAGACCGGCCGCTCCGGTCGGTCCCGTAAAATCGCCCGGGATGCAGAAAGCGCATGACAGGGGCGTGGGTGGGTTGTTATGTCGGAGCTCCCTCGGCTCCGCTCGGGATAGATTCCGCTCGGACCTCCTACCGCAGAAAGATGGAGCGAGCGGCTTCCTTTTGGCCTACCGAACTAACAGCCTAAGTTCTTGAGTCTACCGCTGGAGGGGAGGAGAGAAGTCGGTCAGGGCAAGGTAGGTGGAGTCGATATGGTCGACGAGCTTGCCGTTGGCCTCGGATTTATCGCGGACGGTTTGCCATTCGGGGTCGTCTCGGAAGGCTTGCCAGTTGGAGGTTGCGGCTTCACGGCTGGGATGCTCGAGGATGTAGACGAGAGTCTTGCCTTTGAGGGGATCGTCGGTGGGGGTCCAGTAGGCGAGGCTTTTCATGCTGTGCTTGTTAAAGAGGGCGATGGTGTGATCGCGGAAGCGGCGGAGGAGTTCGTCGAGCTTGCCTTCGTTGACGTGGTAGATGCGTAGTTCGTAGACGGGGGAGGTGGATGGCATGGCGTTCTCTTTGTTCGGGCTTGGTTCCTCGTTGCCGATGGGCCAGGCGGCGGACTTTAGCAGCGCGGCTGCGGGCAGGGATTGCAAGAGCGTGCGGCGGTTCATGATGGGATTCTAGCAGAAGAGACAAACTTCCTGTTAGCTCCGCAGGAATTACGATCTATTCGAGATCGGGCGGAGTCACCTTGGCAATCCAGGAGTCGTAATCGGAAGCGAAGCCCGCTTTTTGCTGCAGGGCATGAACTTGGCGCTCCACCTTCGCCATCTGGTCATCTGAAAGCTGCGGGATCACTTCCATCTGCTTCCCAATCGTGTCCATGGCACTCGCGACTTGCTGTTCCTTCTCACTAGCGACCTTCCGGTCGACACTGCCGGCTCCAGCGCCAGCGTTTCCATCGTCGCCCTTCATGCAATCCACCACGCGCTTGGTCACTTTCTGGCTGTGCACCAGCGACACACGGATGTTCCCCTGTCCGGTGACGACGTTTCCAACCCCGAATACGCGGTCCAAAGGGGTATACCGGGGCACATCCTTGCCAGCGAATGTGTAGTATTCGCCATTCATGTTGATCCCAGAAAGTTTCTCCGGCACCGAGCCGATCGAAGAAACCACCAACGGCGCGCGGAGTTCCTGTTCCGAGCCGGGGATCGGCTCAGCCTTGCGGCCCTCGATTTTCGTTTCAACCACCCTCAGCCCTGCGAGCCGACCATTTTGCACGATGATCCCGGTCGTCAGCCGGCGATCCTGGATGCGAAACAGGTATTTGTCGCGCGCCAGGCGCAGCATCTTCTGCCGAACCTGCTCCGTTTTAGCGATCTGTTCGGGCGTGGCGTTGTCGGGAGGTTGCGCCAGCGGCATGTCCTGTTCGCGGCGGCGATAAATTAAGAGGCAACCCTTTACGCCCAACTCTTCCGGCTTGATGCCGTGCGCTTTGCATACCTCCGGAATACTTTTTTCCAACTCATGCATGCTGGCCTCAATGCCGCGAGCCCTTAAAGCACGTTCGTAGTTTTCGATCTGGAGCACCTTGACCACGTCAAGTGACGCGAGGCCACCGCCCACCACGATGGTTTCGTCGGGCGTTTCATAACGCGGTCCGGCATAGTCCTTTTCGTTTTTGTGGTTGTACCAGTAAATAAAAGGATTTTGGTAAACGAGGCCTTTGCCGACGTACTGCTCTGCTTCCGGGACGCCCAGATCCCGATCGCGCCACGCACCATTGGCGAGAATCACCGCCGAAAAGCCCCACTCGAAAAGCTGGGGGAGGCTAAAATCCCGGCCTAGCTTGGTAGAGGGGATGAAATACACATTCGGCTTCCTCATGCGCGCGTCGATTCGGGCGTATTCCTGTTTGCGCTGCTCGACGTGCCAACGCGGCAGACCGTCTTCGATCTTGCCGTACGGCCGAGTGTTCTGCTCGAACACGGCGACTCGAATTCCGTGATCCGCCAGAATCTCCGTCGCCACCGAGCCTGAAATCGCGCCGCCAATTACCGCCACGAAATGATGCCCAGGATTCGTCATCTAAGTGCCACCCCCGCGAATTGGAGCGCGATTGTACAACGCAAATCGCGCAAAGTGTACCCAACCACCGAGGGTTTCTACGACTGATTGCAAAACCCATGCCTGGGAGACGCCCTACGGGAAAGTGGAGTAACGGAACGGGACTTGTCCGGCTACGCGACTTAGCATGGGTTGACCGACCTTCTGTACACCCCGACCACATCCTTTGGCAGATGGTGGACGGCATTCAAGGCCTGCGTCATTTGTTCCCGTAACGATACAAAACGTGCTAGGGGCTGAATGAAAAATGCCTTGCAGACGTTGCGAAATGTGTATATAAGTCTCGGATTCAGGGGACTTCGAGATTGTTATGTTTGCGCGTCACTCCAATTTCACTCTTCTGCTGTTGTGCTGCCTTGCATGTTGGCTCTCCTGCGTGATTTTTTTTGGTGAATTCCCGGAGCTTTTATCATTGACCGACAATTCTTCCAACGATTTCGCGATCCTCACGGCTGCTTCCGCAGAGGGCGCTCACGTTTTGAGCGTAGCAAACCAAGGCTCAATTCAGATTCTTGCGAGAGCTGCCGGGCAGATCACGGCAGAGCTCAGGAAGAGCACGGTGCAGGACACATCACCCACGCGCTCTGCTCTTTTCATTGTCAATTCCGTCCTTCGTAGATAGATTCTCGCATCCACTCTTGTATTACCCGGAATGCAGCGCACTGGGCTGCCGGCGCGCACAAACCGTTTACACCTTCTCCGCGCCTTCAATGCAAAGACTGAACGGGAGGTCATAGAGGAAATCCGCCTTGTGTGGAAACTTGTCGGATGAGAAAAGAAAAGAATTACCAAGCCGGCTGAAATTACCCGTTTCGGCGCGGTGACACGATAGGCCTCCTTCGCATCAACCGCTCAACGCGGGAGGCTGCAAACACTTCTCTGGCCCGGGACACCTGACTTGCATTTTATATATCTCAATGGAGGAATGGCGACATGATTATAGGCGACCGTCTTCGCGAATTGCGTGAGGAAAAGAAACTCTCCCAAGGTGACGTTGAAAAACGTACTGGCTTGCTTCGCTGCTACATTTCTCGTGTCGAGAACGGCCATACCGTTCCCGCCGTCGAAACTCTAGAAAAGCTGGCTCGCGCTTTCGAAGTTCCACTCTATCAACTCTTCTATGAGGGCAAAGAGCCGCCTGAGGTGCCTAATTTGCTCAAACGGAAGTCCCCAGGGGAAGGCGGCTGGGGCAGCGCGGGAAAAGATGCGCGGTATCTAAACAAACTTCGCCGTTTGTTGGGCAAGTCAGCCGAGAATGACCGCAAGCTCGTGCTCCATATGGCCCAGAAAATGGCCCGTGGCTAGAGTGCGGCGTCGAGCGTCGCGCTCGCACGCTCAGGGTTGAGACCCACATTATTGTGGGTATCGGATGTCGCACCTAAAGGTGCGATCCACAATGCGCTGCCGAATGATGACCCAGCAAGCGGGGTCTCGGCCGGGCCGAGATAGACTCCGCCCCGCCCAACAACTCCGAAGCTGAACGAAACATTGTGGATTGCCGGGTCGTACTAGGTTTGTTAGCCTTTCATTCGCTTATTGGGCAAGGGGGTGAGTCCATGGCGCACAGTGTCTCGGTCGGAGTACCCGCTGCCGCGATACCCAGCGAATGGACGGCGGCCCGGGTGAGGGCAATTCCCTGGTACGTTTGGTCCGCGGTTTTTGCCGTGACCTCGACAACCGTCGGGCTCTACTGGGACATCTCCTGGCACATCGGGATTGGGCGCGATACTTTTTGGACGCCCGCGCACCTGGCGATTCAGTTTGGAGCCGTCCTCACAGGCCTTTCCTGCGCGTACCTGATTCTGCATACCACCTTCGCCGGTGATAGTGAAGCCAAGGAAGCTTCGGTGAGGGTGCTCGGATTTCGCGGACCGTTGGGCGCGTTTATCGCAGCGTGGGGCGGCTTCTGCATGCTGACTTCGGCCCCCTTCGACAACTGGTGGCATGAATCGTTCGGTTTGGATGTGAAAATCCTGAGCCCGCCGCACGTGGTGCTGATCATCGGAATTTTCACCATGGGAGTGGGCGGGTTGATGTTGATTGCCAGCAGTCTGAATCTCTCGTCGGAAGGATCGACCAGGAAACTGAACTGGCTGCTGTTGTATGTCGGTTCGCTGCTGCTCTCGCTGCTCATCATGCTGGCCTACGAGTACGTTGGGGACCAGACGCTCATGCACAGCGCGATTTTTTATCGCGCCTTGGGCATGGTCGCGCCGGTGGTATTGGCGGGGATCGCGCGGGCGTCCGGAAGCCGGTGGGCGGCGACGATTCTGGCGACGATTTACATGGTCACGTGGATTGCAGGCGAATGGATTTTTCCGCTATTCCCGGCGCAGGCAAAGCTTGGGCCGGTGTTCACGCCGATTACCCACATGATCCCGCTAGGTTTTCCCGTGCTGCTGATTCCCGGGGCGTTCGCGATTGATGTCGTCCTGAATCGTTTCGCCGGCAAGCGAAAGATCGTGCAAGCGATTCTCGCAGGGATCGGATTCCTTGCGCTGTCCCTCGTAGCAAACTGGCCGTTGGGCAACCTTCTGATTTCACCGCTGGCGCGGAACTGGGTCTTCGGCACGAACTATTTTGGTTATAGCGCGCCGCCGTCGGAGTACCACCTGGCTTGGGAGTTTCAGGCCTACGAGAAGACACGAGTGGAATTCTGGGTCGGGATGGTCATCGCGATGGCGGTGACGATAGTGTCGGTGCGTATCGGTTTGTTGTGGGGTGACTGGATGCGGCGGATGAATCGATAGCGTGGGTTGGAGGAACGATGGGAGTGGGAGCGCCCGCAATATTGCTGGCGGCATTCTCGATGTTTGCGCACATCGGCAGCCCGGACGTGTACTTCGAGGGTGAAGCGGGCGCGTATCACGTGCTGGTCACGGTCAACCCGCCTGCGATGGTGCCGGGTATCGCACAAGTGCGGGTGCGGGTCACTTCGGGCGCCGTGGGTAGCATGACCGTTGTTCCGGTGTATTTGACCGGAAAGGACCAAGGGCTGCCTCCAACACCGGATGTGATGCAGCCGGTGGCGGGAGATCCGCAATCCTTCACGGGACAGGTCTGGCTGATGGCGTCAGGTTCTTGGGAAGTGCGCGTCGTGGTGGAGGGAGCGCAGGGTGAAGGCCGCGTCGCGGTGCCCGTTCCGGCTTCCGCGCGACGCACGCTGCCGATGCAGAAGGCGCTTGGAGTTTTGCTTCTCGGGCTGATGCTATTTCTTTCCGTCGGAATCATAGCGATCGCGGGAGCAGCGGCGCGGGAAGGCGTGCTGAAGCCAGGGGCGGCGCCATCCCCGGTGCAGAAGCGATTCGGGCGGCTCGCGATGTTCCTTGCCACGGCCGCAGTCATCGGGATTCTCGCGCTGGGAAATTGGTGGTGGAACCTCGAGGCCACGGACCTGACACACAGCATGATCTACGCTGCGCCGCCGCTTGCGGCGACATTGGACAGTCCGGGTCATCTCACCCTGCGCATCGGCGAGAACTTCTGGCATGATTTTCGGAAAGACCGGTGGTCGATGGACCTGATTCCCGACCACGGCCACTTGATACACGCGTTTCTGCTGCGTGTGCCGGCCATGGACGAGTTCTATCACTTGCATCCCGAGCGGCAGCCGGATGGTTCGTTTGGATTGAAGCTCCCTTCCCTGCCCGCGGGGCGGTATCAGATTTTTGCTGACATCGTGCGCGGGTCCGGTTTCCCTGAAACTATGGTGACGGAAATGACTCTGCCGGAGGTGAAAGGAGAGCCGTTTAGCGGCGACGACTCCGGAACGGGAGCCAGCGCCTATTCGCCGGGAAATTCATCGACAGCAGTTTCTGTGCTGCCGGATGGAAGCCGTATGGAATGGGTTAAAGATGGCGGCGGGCTGAAGAGGGGCGAGCTATCGTGGCTCCGCTTTCAAGTGAAAGACGCGCAAGGAAAACCGGCCGAGGATCTCGAGCCGTACATGGGGATGGCCGGACACGCCGTGTTTGTCCGTTCCGATCAAACCGTCTTCGCGCACATTCACCCGGCGGGTTCCGTGCCGATGGTGTCGCTGGCGCTGGCGCAACAGGACATGGGCGCCACAATGGACACGATGGCCCCGATGGCCAAGATGGATCACGGCGCCGTGCATTCTGTTTCGCCCGTGGTCTCTTTCCCCTACGGATTTCCGCAAGCCGGAGATTATCGTCTCTTCGTACAGATCAAGCGCCACGGCGAGGTGGAAACAGGCGTGTTCGACGCGCGCGTCACGAATTAAGCCTCGCCTTGCAAACCTTTCCAGGAACCTCTACGCTGTGACTCACCTCCATGCCCGAGCTCACGCCTGACCTTCTTGTCCACGGCTTTATCTGGTACGTGGCCTTCCTTTTTTCCACCACCTGTCATGAAGCGTCGCATGCCCTGGCGGCCAAGCTCGGCGGTGACGACACGGCGGCGATGGGCGGACAGCTCTCGCTGAATCCCGTCCCGCACATCCGCCGGGAGCCGTTCGGAATGGTAGTGATTCCCCTGCTGGCATTTTTCATGTCCGGCAACATGATCGGGTGGGCGAGCGCGCCGTACAATCCAGTGTGGGAAAGGCAGCATCCGAAACGCGCGGCGTGGATGGCGCTGGCGGGTCCGGCCGCGAATTTTTCGCTCATGCTGCTGGCGGCGATTGGATTTCGGGTAGGTGGCTCGCTGGGCTGGTTGCACCGCAATCCTGCGACGGGGGGGCTCGACTTTCCAACGACCGTCTTGCTGGCGTTTTTCCGCCTCAACCTGCTGCTCGGGACGTTTAACTTGCTGCCCGTTCCGCCGCTCGACGGCAGCACCGGAATCATGTTGTTGATGAGCGAAGAGCGCGTGCAGAAGTACCTGGACTGGCTGAGGGGCAACAGCTATGCCATGCTGGGACTCCTGCTGGCGCTGGTAGCATTTCGCTACATCTATAACCCCATCGAGAGCTTCGCCGTCAGCTTGCTGCTCCGAAACCGCTTCTAAATCCAAGCTGCCTCTTTGAAAACCTGGCCTGGGACTTGATGGGGAAGACGGGGTATTGCTCTACGTGATGTGATTCAAAGTGGCGCAGTTCGACGGGGAATGTCTCGGGGACGCACTGTTCCGGAAGCGAATTCTCTGGCTAACCCCCTTATTTTCCTGGAGCTGGCTATTCACAGTGTGGCCATGATGCTGCAACTCCCGTAGCGGAGGCCGCTCATGTTTGGGTCCGCGCGTCACCCAGTCACAAATTTTTATCCTGTGGAAGTGTCCGGCTGGGACGCGTCGGAAGTGTTTTTTGTGGAAAAATCCGAACTGGAATGGGACGAAGCCGCGGGCAAGCAGGTCGTTCTTCATCGCATGCTCCGGGAGGGAGCACACGTATTTGTTCGGCTAATCCAGTCGTCTTCTTCCGAGCGCTCTTATCCTGTCCCCTATGAGGCACGCTATGCAGGTTCGACAGCGGATGGTCACTGGCAATTTCGTCTGCTTCCCGTGAAGAAGCGCGTCGACCAGATCGGCCCGGCGCTGATGGGGAGCGCACCCGAGAGTTCGTAATCTCGTGGCAAAGGGAGACGCGAAACAGGGCGTCGAATTGCGCGGACGAGGGAGCGGTTTCCGGGCCGAAACGGTTCCGTGACCCAAATTGAAATTAGAAACAAGGAGAAACGGTATAGAACAGCTGCCGGAGGATTGTGGAAGTAGCTCCTTGCGGGTAAGAATCGCGAGGCAAGTCGCTGAACGGAATGTGGTTAGTGGCGGAACGGCGCGCCGGGGCCAAAGAGAAATCGAAGCGCAGATTGCTGAGAAAAATGGAGGGGGTGGAAGCCGGCTTGCCGTGGTCATGGTGTGGCGCAAGCACACGCTTCGTGTAAGACCGTCGAGAATGCCTCCCCGCAGTCCTCGCTGACACCCTGCATTTTGGATGATGACCCCGGACAACTGGAAATGATGTCGGCACAAATTGCCGAAATGGGCTACCAGGCGGTTGCCACTGCGGATCCCCAGGAAGCCTTGCGGCTGGTGAGGTCGGGGAGATGTCGGCTGGTCCTCGCGGATGTGCACATGCCGGAAATGGACGGCTACGAATTTCTCGACCAGGCGCTGCGCAGCGATCCGGGCTTGCACGTTATCGTGATGACGGGCGAATACACGCTGGAATCGGCGCTCGAGGCCATCCGGCGCGGAGCGACGGACTTTCTGCCGAAACCCATCGACCGGGCCCGCTTGAAGCGCACCCTGGACGAAGTCGCCGCTCTCTACGACCAGCGGCGGCGCGTGCGCGCGCTCGAGGAGCAGCTTCTGCGCGACCTCGAATTCCACGGGATCGTGGGAAAAAGTCCGGCCATGCTGGAGGTTTTCGATTTCGCGCGGAAAGTGGCCAAGCACTATACCAATGTGCTGATCGCGGGGCCGACGGGGACGGGGAAAGAGCTGGTGGCGCGCGCGATTCACCTGATCAGCCCGGTAAGCCAGCAGCGGCTGGCGGTGTGCAATTGCTCGGCGATGGTGGATACGCTGCTCGAGAGCCAATTGTTCGGGCATATGCGCGGCGCGTTCACCGGAGCGACGGACACTCGCCCGGGCCTGTTCGAATACGCAAACGGCGGGACCGTGTTCCTCGATGAAGTGGGCGAAACCTCGCTAGCGATGCAGGCGAAATTGCTGCGCGTGATCCAGAACCGGGAGATCCAGCGCGTGGGCTCGCCCGAAGTCCGGCAGGTGAGCGTGCGGTTGATTGCGGCTACCAACCGCGACTTGCGAGCCGAAGTTCTCGCGGGACATTTTCGCGAGGATCTGTTCTACCGGTTGAGCTCCATTCAGATCCGCATCCCATCGCTGACGGAACGCCTGGAGGACATCCCGCTGCTGGTGCAATTTTTCCTAAAGAAATACAACGACGCGTACGCAAAAACCTTCTCCGGGCTGACGCGGCGCGCGCAGAGCGTGCTGCTGCAGCACGCCTGGCCGGGAAACGTGCGGGAGCTGGAAAACGTCATCTCCAGCGCGTGCATCACCGCGACTGGCGACTTCATCGACCTTGCTGACTTGCCGGAACACATGCAGCGGCGCGGGCCACGCTCAGGAGAATCCGACGAGTGGCGCCCGCTCTCGCTCGACGAAGTGCGTAAAGTCCACATCCAACGCGTGCTGCACATGTGCCAGGGCAACCGGCTGCGCGCGGCCCAGGTTCTGGGCATTGGGCGCACCAGCCTGTACCGATACCTCAAGCGCGACGGCCATGACCACCGTGCTCCGGAAAAGTCAGGCCGGGCCTCCGCGTAATCGCGATTTGGTATCAGGGATGCTTGCGCTTGTCTCTTCCCGCGATAAATTTTCAAAATGGTTTGTACTTCTCCACACAGAGAGGCTTATTCAGTGCGCAGTGCGCGCATGGGATTGATCGAAGCAGCGCGCCGCGGCTCTATTGTTCGAGCTCGATGACGTGCGCCTTGTAGTTGATCCGCACGGAGTGGAATTCACGCAGGAGGTCTTGTCCGAGCAATCCATCCACTGGAGCTCCAAATCTCCGTGTGAGTTCGTCGACATTCATCACGTAGACCGGCTGCGAGTTCCACGTTCGATTTGCCAAAGCGAGGTTCGCCCGCAGCCGTACGGCATCGCCCTTCAGTCCGGGGCCTTCATCGTTTTTATGGATGCTGTGCAGGTGAAACTGCAAATCACCGTAGGCTCTCGGACTGACGATGGTGTTGTTTGCCCCAGTATCGAGCAAAAGCGAGACCCGGTTATCGTTTACGCGAGCCTCGACGAGGATCATGGATTCGGCGCTGCGGAAAGGAATAATGACGACCTCGGAGCGCGCGCTATTGACAGATGGGGTGAGGCAAAGCAGCGCCAGCACCAGGACGCGGAAACCACCGCGCCGGGCGAAAGTTCTGACAGCAGACTCCGCGTCGATCCCGTTGGCGCCGATGGGTTCCAGCCGGCGGAGCGCTTTCTGCCCTATCACGTTGTGAATACCCATGCGCCAGGTCTCCGGGGTCAAGGCAGCCAAATCAGGCTACGAAGAAATCACAGTCCGTTGCTATCCGCATTCGCTCATCGAATCGGGAACGCGGCGCAGTCATTTTCATTTTCCGACCGCCAGCCAATATGTCTCTTGTTTCGAAGAGGCGGTGCGCGTACTGCTGATTAGACGGAGCGCAGGTCGCAAAAAAAGAAAAAAGCAGATTGATTGATTTCATCGTCTAAATGAGCAGGATTCATGTCAGGGAAAAGGGGCCGGCCATGTACCTCGAGATCCGTCACTTGAAGCTTATCGCGGCGATTGCAGAAACAGGAAGCGTAACCGGTGCGGGGAATCGCCTGCACTTGACGCAGTCGGCGCTGAGCCACCAGCTAAAGGATGCCGAGGAACAACTTGGCGTCCGGCTCTTTGACCGCAAAAACCGCAAAATGGAGCTGACAACGGCGGGAGCGCGCCTCTTGCAAACTGCCAACAGCGTACTGGCAGAACTCGATCGGGCGGCAAAAGACGTCCTGGAGCGCGAAATCCGTTCGCCCGGGCTGATCCGCCTCTCCACGCAATGCTATACGGTCTATCACTGGCTGCCACCACGACTGAAGCTTTTCCAGAAAAGATTTCCGGAGGTGGAATTCCAGTTGGTAGTCGAAGCCACGGACAACCCTTTCCAGGCGCTGCTGGAGGGAGAACTCGATTTGGCGATCGTCTGTGATCCTATCCGGAATCGGAAGATTCTCTATACCCCATTATTTGAGGATGAACTCTTTATCATCGCCGCTCCCGAGCATCGACTGGCGGGAAAGAAATACCTTGTCCCCGAGGATCTGGCGGACGAAAACCTGATCATTTATCCGCCGAAAGAGGAATGCACGGTGCTCAAAGAGATTCTCGAGCCGGCGGGGATATCGCCGCGAAGAATCCAGGAAGTGATGCTCACGGAGGCCATCATCGAGATGGTGATCGCAGGCCTCGGCGTCGCGTCGCTGCCCGGCTGGGCCGCGGGACCTCAAATAGCTTCTGGCGCCGTGATTGGACTCCCTCTCACGGAGCATGGTTTTCGCCGGCCCTGGTCAGCCGCACAGTTGCGCGACCACAGCGCGCCCGCCTATCTCCAAGAATTTATCCGCCTGCTGGAAGAGCGCCCGCTCACACAGGACTTTTCGAGGCGGACGAGGGAAGCCAAGAATCCTCGCCTAACGCGAACTGTGTCGAGAGGGCGCGTGACGAGCACTACGGCACGCAGCACGGAGCAGGAACGCCGGCTCCCCGCGCCTATAAGTTAAGCAGAAGGCTGCCAACGTAGCGGTTCGACCTCCTCCGCAGCGGGCAAGGCTGAGACGCTTTCCTGTCTGCAATCGAGGCCAAATCCTGTGAGTCTCTTGATCCGGAAAACTTAGATATTCCGCCCCCGCACGCAGCCGTGTTCCACAAAGGGACAATTTCCCTTGATGAAGCAAACGGCGGACGAACGGTACGCCACAAACCACGAAAATGTGGGGGTTTGGAGAGCGCGTGTTTGGCATTCGTCCTGCACTTACAAAACATGCTTTATAAATCGGTTCCTCGAAAACAGTAAGGAAACGCCAAGAAAGGCGAATGACCACCGTCAGTTAATTCGGCCAAGTGCAAGACCAATGACACATCAACCACAAATGCACAGAGTTTCCGCGGACGCTAGATGGCGGCGTAACTCCATCACCGCTTCCTCCGCACGCGAGTTCCTACCAGATGCAGTTCCCCAGCAGATCCACTACCCGCCTGCCAGAATCCACTAGAGCGCCGCGGGACCCAATGTCGTTGGGAACGCGGCGCTCATTCCTCCCTCGCCACAATAGAGAATCATGTCCTCGGTGGCCGCTTTGGGCCCGCCCCCGCCCGGTGGCTCACGAAGCAGATTCGCGCGCGTCCATCTAGTAGACCGAGGGGATCTTCTCAATAGTTCTTGGCGGCCACTACCTGGATGGTGCTAGGCTGAACAAATCGCGGGTGATGCGCCCGTCGCGGCTCCAGGGATAAAAAATAAATGGCCAATGCCGGGGTCGTGGCCCGCTGATGCTGAAAGCGAGGACCAGCGATGGACCGCAGACGATTCCTCAGGGACGCTTCGTACGCAACGGGCATGATGCTGGCCCCATCCCCATTCAGACGCGCTGCAACAGCCAACAATCCATCCACAACCGCTTACGTGGCTTTTGTTAAGACGATGGACCGAGCAGACGGAGTTCGGCGCGCCCTCGATCTGTTGAACGTGAAGCCCTTCCAGGGTAAAGACCTGTTCCTTAAACCAAACTTCAACAGTGCGGATGCCGCTCCAGGATCTACTCATCAGGATACCCTCGTGGCTCTCATCCGCGAATTGAAGACCAGGGGAGCAGGACCGCTAACCATTGGTGACCGAAGCGGCATGGGGAAAACCCGCGAAGTAATGGAATCCAAGCAGATTTTCAAGATGGGGACTGACCTGGGCGCTAAGGTCGTGGTTTTTGATGAACTGCATGCCGAAGACTGGGAACTGATCAAGCCTTCGGACAGCCACTGGCAGCAAGGGTTCGCTTTGCCACGTTTGGTGCGCAATGCCGGAGCCATCGTGCAAACCTGCTGGCTCAAGACTCACCGCTATGGGGGACATTTCACATTGTCCTTAAAAAATTCCGTTGGGCTGGCGGCTAAATTTGTCCCCGGTCAGCCATACAACTACATGCAAGAGTTGCACTCATCACCGCATCAGCGACGCATGATCGCCGAGATCAACAGCGCGATCGCCCCGACCTCGTGGTGCTGGACGGTGTGGAGGCTTTCGCCAACGGCGGACCGGACATCGGCAAACTGGTGCACGCCAACGTAGTTCTCGCCGGAACGGACCGCGTGGCCATTGACGCGGTGGGCGTTGCGTTGCTGCGGTATTTCGGCACTACTCCTGAGGTGAGCCGCGGATCAATTTTCGAACAAGAGCAACTGGCCCGCGCTGTCGAGTTGGGCCTGGGAATCACACGGCCCGAGCACATTGAATTGGTGACTGGGGACCATGACAGTGCCGAATATGTCAAGCAGATACGTCCCATCCTCGATGGCGAAACGCGCCTGAACTGACGTTTCCTCACGGGCGCCGCACCGCGCTCTTGTCAAAACTATTCGAATGGAATTTTAGAAGAGCGGGCAAGTGCTCGGCGAAGTAGACCCAATTGTGACCGCCAGGGTAGAGATGGAATTCGTGGCGAATGTGGCGGGAAGCGAGGATCTTGTCGAGGTCGGCAGCACCTGTTTCGAAGCCGAAGTCGTCTTCAGAGCCGCAATCGAAATAAATTTGAAGTCCCGCGAGATTTGTGGTACGCGCGATGGCCAGCGGATCGTTCTTCTTCCAAAATTCCGGATCAAAAGGAGAGCCGAAGACGCCGGCGAAAATCCGCGAGCGCGCGGTCTGCCGGTTGTCCGCTGCAGTCACGATCGGGAGTCTATCGAGCAACGCGGCACTGTGGGTGCCAACGGATCCGACGAACTCCGGGTGTTCAAAGGCAAGATGTAAAGCGCCGTATCCGCCCATGGAAATTCCTGCAATGGCGCGGAAGGCGCGGCCGGTTTTCGTGCGATAGCGCTTTTCGACTTGGCTGATAAATTCCTGAAGGAAAAAGTCTTCGTAGCGATTGCGGCCGTCGCGAGAGTTGATATAAAAGCTGGCGCCCCCCGCGGGAGTGACGATCAGGAAATCGCCGATCTCATGGCGCTCCCAAAGATCCTCGATGAGATTGAATCCGCCAGAGCGGATAAGCATCTGCTCGTCGTCGCCGAGGCCGTGAAGGAGATAGAGGACGGGATAGCGCCGTGCTTTCTCGGAGTCATAACTGGGCGGCAGAATGACGCAGTAGGGCACGGAATGGCCGAGAATTTTGCTGGAGGCCGAAACACATTCGGCGCGGCCCGTGGTGCCAAAGAGCTGTCCAGGCGCGAGGCAAAACAGAAGAAACGCCGCCGCGGAGACACCCCGGCAGCTATTCATACCGCAACGCCTCGACGGGATCGAGACGCGCGGCGCGCGTGGCCGGGTAGAGGCCCGCGGCAAGACTCACAATAATGGCGAAGGCGATTGCTCCAAGCACCAGCCACCAGGGCACGGAGAAAACATGCGCGGGAGGCAAGTCACGCCGCTGGAGATACAGATTGGTGCCCCAGGTAACCGCTCGGCCGATGAGCCAGCCCATGCCGACGCCCAAAATTCCACCGAAAGAACCCATTACTCCGGCTTCGACGAAGAACAGTTGCTTCACGTCGCGATCGGCCGCGCCTAACGCCTTGAGGATGCCGATCTCGCGGCGGCGCTCGAGAATGGCCATGACAAGTGTATTTATGATTCCGAGCGTGGCGACTGCAAGGGCCAGGCTGCCAAAGATTCCCAGAAGAAGATCAAAGATGGTGAAGAACAGACGGAGACTGCGAGTGGCATCGAGCAGGGAGAAGGCCGCGAATCCCATGTTCTTGATCGCGGCTTCGATGGCTTCCACTTGTGCGGGTTTCGCGGCGCGCACGGTCAGGCTGGCGTAGCTGGGTTTGTCCGCGAAAACACGCACCGCCTCTCGCAGGTCGTTGACTTGTGCGGCGCGCAATGCCGAAGCCACCTCCAAGGGTATGAATAAGCGGCCGCTGCCGAAACCTCCAAACCCGGTGGCGGGTTCCGTATCGATGATGCCGACGATGCGCAGAATTTTCTCGCGCGGAACGATCGAGAATCCGTCTCCTAGTGCGTCAATGGAATTCATGGCGCCCGGTTGCGCGGTGCGCCCCGCATCCGCCGCGTCGGCAGTTCCGCTCGACGCTGAAAGCGCCTTGCGCTCCATGTAACGAACCACCAGTTCCTTGCCGATTAGCGTCGAAGGCTCATCGGAAAGGTCTCTCGCAAATTCGATTTGCAGGATGGCTTCGTCGGCGCTCGGGCCCGAGAAAAACGCGCCCTGCACTCCCTCAAAGGAACCGTTGCCGCGCGAAGAAGGCGGAATGCCCGCCACCACGGTCTGGAAAGGATTGCCGGCGTAACGCACTTCCGTGGGAAAGCGGATTTGCGGATAAACTTCCACGACGTTGGGGAGGCGCTCCATCTCGTGACGCGCTTCATCATCGAGCGCGCGCAATGGGGGCGCGGGAGCCGAGCTCTTCGCCGCCGGCCGGCCGAAGTCACGAATGTTACGGCGCGAAGTGACGAGCACCGTGTCGAACAAGCCGGAGTTGGCGAGCCGCCTGGAGGCCAGCTCTTGCAGGCCTACACCCAGAGACAGCATCGCCACAAGAGAAGCCACGCCCACGGCGACGCCTAAAGTCGTAAGTGAATTGCGCAGCACCGCTTCGCGTAGATTGCGGACAGCCAGTTCGCCGAGATCGCTGGCCTTCACGATTTTGCTCCGTCGGTCACAAGCTTTCCATCGGCGAGTGTCGCAGTGCGCCCGGCGAATCGTTCGGCGAGAGGGCGCTCGTGCGTGACCATGATGATGGTCATGCCTAGAGTTTTCTGAATTCCCCTGAGCAATAGCATGATCGATTCGCCCGTGGCCGTGTCGAGGTTCCCGGTGGGCTCATCGGCAAATAGTATGGTGGGGTGATTGACCAGCGCTCGGGCGAGAGCGGCCCGCTGCTGCTCCCCTCCGGAGAGTTCGCTGGGGCGGTGCGCGAGACGTTTCTCTAGACCGACGTGTTCGAGGGCCTCGTGCACACGCTTGGCGCGTTCGGGGCGGTCAACCTCGGCTAAGCGCAGCGGCAACTCGACATTTTCTTCGAGCGTCATGCGCGGAAGCAAATTGAAGGATTGGAAGACCATGCCGACAGTGCGGCTGCGGTAGCGCGCCAACTCGAGCGAGTTCATCTCCGACAAATTGCAGCCCTGGGCGATGATTGAGCCGGAGGTGGGACGATCCAACCCGGCCATGAGGTTTAAGAGTGTGGATTTCCCCGACCCGGAACTTCCGAGCAACGCCAGAAATTCTCCCGCGCGCGCCCCGAGCGTGACGTTCTCGACGGCTCGAATCAATGTCGAGCCCATGTGATAGTGGCGCGAGACTCCATCTGCGCGAATCGCAAACCCATTTTCAGTCGCCATCATGCCTCTCGATGTTACTACGCATGGCGACGCGTTCTAGTTACCAACCCCGACGATGGGAGGAGACGGCCCCACTGTCGATTCCTTTCTTCGGTCCCGCAAGCCGAAATGACGTTCAAAAACACTACAAAAGGAAGAGGTGAAGATGTTTCTGGAAAATCTCGAGCCGCTGCAAAATCTCTAGCTGTTGGTTCCCGCTGCAACCGCAGGCTTCCCTGCCGGTTGCGCCATCCAAACATGCATCTCATGCATGTCCGCCGCCACCGATCGCGCCGCCATCAACAGAACGAAGCCTACCGCCAAGGCGCACACTGGAATAACGTACATTCCGCTGTGCAAGCCCGCCGCGCGGAACGGCTCCGCCATTTTCGTGGCCCCCGCCGCGGTCATCGCGGCGCGCGCAAAGTGATCGCTCAGCCCTCCGGTGATGACCGGCCCAAAGCTCGCCCCCATCAAATACATGACGCAGAAGTAGACCGCCATTCCCGTTCCGCGCAGACTCGGAGGGATAAGGTCCTGAATCGTCGCGTAGACGCCCGAATAATAGACGTAGCTCACCATGCCGCCGCTCCCCATTAGCACCGCGAATGAAAGCACGTCCCCTGGTGCGCGGTTGAGAGCTAAGTACGCCAGCGGCGCTTGCAACATCACCGCAAACGCAGACACCAGCAAGCGCCCGCTGGATCTTATTTTCCCCGCCTGGTCGGCGACCCACCCGCCGAGCAGCAGGCCGGGAATTCCTACGGCACTATAGACCACGGCGGCGACCGCGTTGGCATCTCTTAAGTTGAGGCCATGGTAGCGGGAAAGGAAAGCGGTCAGGAAGGTGGGAATCGCGTACATGTTGAAATTGAATAGCGCGCCGGAAACGATGATCCAGCGCATGCTCGGGATACGCAGAATCCTCCAGTAGGGCGAGCCCTCACAGGGGCGCCCGGCCGTAGGGGAAACCTCTGCCGCGCCGCGTGGCGGCTCGGAGATGGTCAAAGCAAGAAGGGCAAGGATCAGCCCTGGAATGCACGCAACATAGAAAGGAGCTCGCCAACCGTACGCTGCCGCGATGCGCCCGCTCAGGAAAATGCCCAGGAATCCACCCAGGGGAAGACCAAGCGTGAACAAAGAAAGCGCCCGCGCACGTTGCGCTGCGGGGTAAAGGTCACCAATGAGCGAGTTCGAAGCAGGCGCACAGGTCGCCTCGCCAACGCCGACCCCCAAGCGGGCTGCGAAAAGGACACTGTAGTTCCAAGCCAACCCGCACGCCGCAGTTAGTAAGCTCCAAGCGGTCAGTCCTACGCCGAGGAGCTTGGAGCGCTGCACGCGGTCAGAGAGTCGCCCAAACGGCACCCCCACAACAGCGTAGAGCAGCGTGAACGCAGTTCCTAGCCAGCCGATCTGAACGTCCGAGAGTCCCCAGTCCTTGCGAAGCGGCTCGACGATCGCTGCCGGGATGTTGCGGTCGTAAAAATTCAGCAGGTTGATTGCGAACAGGATAAAAAGCGTGTACCGCGCTCGGACGTTAGGGGCCAGCAAAGGGTGTTCTCCAAGTAAGACGCGGCATAGTGTATCGGAATCCTGGGGGAAGTTAGCGCCAAATCTGAAGCACCTCAGGATTTCCATCGACCCCGGCAACATTTTCCGAGCACCACGCATCAGATATTCCAAAGCTTGCCTCGACAAGGTGGACAGCTTTTCTCCAGATCGATTCCGCCTTGGCCGCCGTTCGATTCGCATTTCTGCGCGGCAAAAATCGAAAGACCTTGGTGCACGAACGAGGATCGGTCACGGGTGTACGTGAGCGCGCCCGGGAAAAAGCAAAGCGTAACACTGAACTAGGACGAACCTTGGGGGGCCGTTGGCATGAGCAAATATCAAGCATTTCTAAACAAGAACAGATTTAGCTGCCTCGCGCTGTTTGGAGTAGGACTGGCGCTGGCGGGATGCAGTGGCGGGACGATGATGACGATGACACCGCCTCCCGTCACGGCCAACGCAAACTTCATGTTTGTCGCCAACACGAATTCCAATACTATCTCCGCGTTCCAAATCGATCCAAAATCAGGGATGCCTACTCAGGTGGCTGGCAGCCCCTTCGCGGCGGGCATGGCGCCGGAATTTATGGCCACAGACGCCGCAGGCAAATTTCTCTTCGTGGCAAACTCGAACTCTAATGACGTCTCCGCGTTCACCGTCGACGGCGTCAAAGGAACATTGACTGCCATCAACGGCTCGCCTTTCCCCGCCGGTTCGCAGCCCAAAGGACTCGCCGTCGTCTCCAGCGCGAATCTCGTTTTCGTTGCCAACAATGCCAGCAATGACGTTTCCGTTTTCAAGTTTGACCCCATGACGGGAGCGCTTACTCCCGCGACCGGATCGCCATTCAAAGGAGTGCCGAGCCCCATCGGCGTGGCGACAGACCCATTGGGAAAATTTCTCTATGTGACCAACACCGACCTAAACACGCTCACGAACACTAATGCCATTTCTGCTTTTTCCATCGACGCATCCACAGGGGCGCTCACCCCGGTTGCGGGTTCTCCGTTCGCATCCGGAACCACTCCCATCGGGCTCGCAGCGGATCCCAACGGATTGTTCGTGTATGTGGGAGACCACATGGCGAATGTAACTTCGGCGGCCAACGCAATTTCAGCGTTCAACGTCGATGCGTCGAATGGTTCCCTGACTCGAGTAGGGGGTCCATCGACTCAACAAAGCAGCTGCGCGATTTCCTGCCACAACAATCCGCTGCATCCCCTTCGCGTGGCTATCCACCCGGCGGCGAGGTTCGCCTACGTGACCGGTGTGGGAGAAAATAGCGTGTTCCCTTTCAGCCTGCACAATGGCTCACTCTCGTCAATCTCGAATCCCGTCGCCACAGGTCAGCATCCCTTTGGCATGGCCTTCGATCCGGCAGGAAGCTTCTTGTTCGTCGCAAACAAAGTGGATAACACCCTCAGCGGTTTCTCGGTCGATTCCATGATGGGCACGCTCACGCCACTCGCAAACTCTCCTTTCCCCTCCGGCGGCAACGGCCCGGTGGGAATCGTCACCGTCCGCCACCAGTAGGGTCTCTACTCCCAACGCGCCCTAACAAGGCCAGCTCTGCGGTCGATACAACTTCGTACCGTCCTTCTTTTCAACGCCTTACAATCCGACCGGGCCAGCCTCATGCGATCAAGCACTCGGCTTCGCACCCGACGGCGCAACGCGGCCCCAACAACCACGAAGCCCTTGGCGGAATTTTTCCCGTTCCTCCGGCGTCATCCCCTCCCAGCGTTCCCTCATGCGATGACGCAGGTAACCGTCCCGGCCTCCCCTTCCACGGAATCCGCCGAAGAGAATCTTGCTCAGGATGATCAGTCCCGAAGCTTGCCAGTAGCCGATTGATTTCAAGCCAAAGAGCGCCGGCATCAGCCAGTTCCACAAGCCCATGACTACGAAACCAAACAAGGCAGCAAACAGCACCGCGAACAGCAGGAACATCACTCCGCGAATAAATCCGCGAACGAAGTAGTGGATTCTCATTTCTGTCCCCTTTCCGTCTTCACAAATTCGTCGTAGATGGCCTGGAGCCGGCGGCGCAAATGAACCACGGCGTAGTGCTTGCGCGAGAGCAGCGTGTTTACGCTGACGCCGGTCCGAGCGGCGATCTCCTTGAAGCTGTACCCCTCGATTTCGTGCTCGGTAAATACCTCCCGTTGCTCCTCCGGCAATTCATCGAGAGCCTCCTCAATCTCGTCCAGGAGAACGGTTCGCGCATAGGCTTCCGCGGGGCCGGCATCCGGCGATGGCAGCACATCTTCCAATAGGAGCGTCACTCCTTCGCCGGAGACCGCAACCCGATCATTTCCGAACGCCTCGAGCCGTTTCTTACGAAAGAGATCGATGATGCGGTTGCGGGCGACCCGAAACATCCAGGCACTCCATTTCCGCACCGGCTCCATCATTCGATACGCCTCGATGACTTCGAAAAAGACCTCCTGAAGAAGATCTTCCGTGTCGGCCTCGTTCGGCACCCGTTTGCGGATGAAATTGCGCAACCGGGATCGTTCTTCCGCGATGATTTCGGAGATTTGACGGTCTGGCTCGGTCATCGCGGTGATGCTCGACGGCTCATCCATCCATTCCTGTAGACGAACGGCGGCCGCAAATATTGTAGAAACTTGACTGGAGGAAACTCGCGTGGGCACCCCGTTACGAGGTAGAGAACGCCGCGCGCAAAGAGGCTCCTGATCAAATGAACGTGGCGACGCCGACTATTCCGACGGTATGGGCTTCGTCATGTACTTATACGAGGATCGGGGCCGGAACATATCACTTTTCGTTGCCGGGTGTCCCTGGCGCCGGGCCTGCGCGTTTGGCTTTTGACCTTCCCAAGCCTCTCTGCAGCCGGCTTGCCCGAATCTACCGGGGACCGCTCGCTGAGATTCGACTTGAGAAGAGACCTTCCCACACCTCGCCCTCTACCAACCACCCTTCACCACCTGCGCCGCGGCGGGGTAGACGGATACGCAGAACGCTGGTACATTGCCGGGAGTCGAAAAAACTTGGCTCCACGAACAATCGGTGAATTCCAGGAAAAGCCTCAGCCCCTCAGCGTGGAGGCAGGACATAGGCGCGGGTGGAACCGTAAGACGAAGGAGCAAAGGAAACTTATGAGAAAAGCTTGGATTGGGGCCCTAGCGATGGCCCTGGCCGCCGGGTTTGCCGTTACGTCGCGAGCGCAGGAGCTAACGCAGGCGGATAAGGACAAGGCATTTCAATACCTGGAGTCGACGAAGAAGGGCGTTCAGGATGCCACTAGAGGCTTGTCGGAGGCGCAGTGGAATTTTAAGGCCACGCCGGAGCGCTGGTCCGTGGCACAAGTGGTGGAGCACATTGCCGCGGCAGAGGACATGCTGCGTGGAATAACCATCGAGAAAGTGATGGTTGCCCCCGCGGTTCCGGACAGAGACGTGAAACATATCGACGAGATGGTGGTCACCATGGTCACAGACCGATCGCACAAGGCGGATGCTCCGGAACCTTTGCGCCCTGTAAACCGGTTCGGGTCGCCGGCGGACGCACTCAAACATTTTGTGGATAGCCGCGCGCAGACGGAGGAGTTCCTGAAGAAGACCCCCGATTTGCGCGCGCACGCGGTGGACAGCCCGTTGGGACAAAAGCTCGACGCTTATGAATGGGTGCTTTTCATCGCGGCGCACAGCGAGCGGCACACAAAACAGATCAATGAAGTGAAAGCCGATCCGAATTTCCCGAAGCAGTAGAGCTCGGATAGATGAGCGCTATCGAGAAAAGTCCTAGATAACTGATGGAAACTTTCCGCCGCTGGGTGCCCTTTGGTGAAAAAAGGCGCGACTCAGCGGTGTTTTATTTTTCAAATCGAAATTTGCAATTGCCACCGCGCAGGGGCCGCCATAGCCGCAGGGAGCAGGAGCACCAAAGTCCGTTTCGCGCCGCGATTCAGTCTCGGGCCAGCCAGATTAACGGCTGCTGTTGGAATAGCCGGTATTGTTGACGCTCGGCGTAGGAACAGTAATCGTATTGTCCATGCGAACGATTATTCCAGTCTGCGTGGGCAGCTCGACTTCTTTGCCCTTGCGCTCGACGATGTAGGCGGCACTGCCGGCGAGGCCGATCCCGAATCCGTGGACGGCATTACTGAAGATCGCACCGACGAGCGTTCCGCCGCCCGTGCCGATAGCGCCACCCACTACGTCGCCTTTGATATCATGCTTTTCCTGGATGACTTGGCCTTCTTCCACTTTGACGTCCTTGCGCCGCTTGCCGTCCGCCTGACCGTGCGGCTGCTCGATGGCGATGATGCTCATCTGCACAGGGATGATCCGGCTGTCGATTTCGATGGAACGGAAAATGAGATTCAGGTAGGCCTGGCCGCGGAAAACGGAGAAGTGGCGCGCCTTGGCAACCGTGCCGATGACGCCGTTCACGCGCGTACCGGCGGGAAGCAGCAACTGATTGCCCAAGTACACGGGTTCGGCAACGACGGCAACAAAAGGATCGCCGTCGCGGGAAGTGTCGGTGCCGACGCTGTTCAACAGAGTGAGATGCACCTGCATCCCCTGCATTAGCTCATGAGGATCCGCGTTGGATGCAGGGGCGCAAACGAACATCAAAGCGACAACCAAGAAACAAGAAGAAGATATTTTCATAAAATTCCTCCTGCGTGCACGGTCCGTGCAGGCTGACCCCGTATCGTGAGGCGACACCGAGGCGCTGCCTCGATGCGTTCCGCTGGCGCGGCAGACCTCGCGCCGTTCGAACCGCGCGAGGAGGATGGGGAGGAACTCCATCCGGAAATAGAGTAATGCACTCTGGCGCGAGGCAGCGCTTTTTTTTGAGAGTGTTTCCTGGGGATTAAGAGCGCGAACCTCGGGGCCTATTGAATTTCGGGAAGCGGATACCGGAAGTCTTGCCCTCTCCGCACGCGCGGCGTATGTTTACGGCCAGAGTTCCTACGGAGGGAGCAAAGATGAGAAAGAATCGAGTAGCAATCGTTTGGGCAGTCGCGGCCGCGCTAGCGGCCATGGTCGCGGTGGCCAGCAGTCAGGAGAAGAAAGAAGCTGAGGCGGCGCACAAAATGGTGCATTACGGAGATTTGAAATGGACGCCGATCATCAAGGGATGTGACATCGCAACCGTCGAGGGCGATTTCAATGTGGAAGGCCAACCATTCGTCATACGCTTCCGGTGCGCGGACGGAGCCAAAACTCCGGCGCACTGGCATCCAACCGACGAATATGTGACGGTCCTGAAAGGAACTTTTCTTGTGGGCACGGGAGAAACGTACGACGAGAGCAAGCTTCAGGCGATGAATGTTGGGAACTTCATCTTGATGCCGAAGGAAATGCGGCATTTCGCCGTGGCTAAGGGTGAAACAATCATTCAGGTGCACGGTACCGGACCCTTCAAAGTGAATTGGGTGAACCCGGCAGAAGTCTTGCCTCCCGATAAACCGGCGGCAGCAGAAAAACCAAAGTCTTGATGTAATTTGAGATTGTGAGCAAGTATCTCGTGAAGCTGCTTACCTTGCCGCGAGACAGACGCGCGGAGTTGTGCAAACTTCGATGTGTTAGACTTGTGCAGGCAGTCGCACGAAGAGCGTGACTGCCGGAGCGTGGAGCTTCGGGCTCTGTGCAACGAGGTCCCGCGAACCCCGCCAGGCCCGGAAGGGAGCAACGGTACCGGGAACGCCTCGGGTGCCGCAGATCACCCGAAGTTCCTCGCGCTAAGAACGATTCGTAAGCTGTTGCCAACTCTCCATCACCAAGAGACGGGGGGAGAGTTGCCGCGGGACGCGGACTCGCCGAGGACAAAATATCTTCCGATGAGCTATCAAGTTATTGCCCGCAAGTGGCGCCCGCAAACTTTCCGCGATCTCGTCGGACAAAGTCACGTCACTGAGACAATCGCCAACGCCATCAAAAATAACCGGGTCGCGCATGCGTATATTTTTTCGGGGGCGCGCGGAGTCGGGAAGACGACAGCGGCGCGGATTCTAGCGAAGGCACTGAATTGCGTGAAAGGGCCGACATCGGAACCCTGCGGGGAATGCGACTCTTGCAAAGAGATCGCGGCGGGCACTTCGCTCGACGTCATTGAAATTGACGCGGCATCGAACCGCGGGATCGACCAGATCCGCGAGCTGCGCGAGATGGTGAGGTACGCGCCCGCAGCCTCGCGGCATAAGGTTGTCATTCTCGACGAAGCACACATGCTAACGGGTGAAGCGTCGAACGCTTTGCTAAAGACACTGGAAGAGCCGCCGGACCGGGTGATATTCGTGATGGCGACCACCGAGCCGGAAAATCTGACCGACACGATTCGCTCGAGATCGCAGCATTTTCATTTTCGCGCGCTGACGTTCGCGGAGATCGCCGGCCGGTTGAAGGAAATTGCAGAAAAAGAAAACCTGAAAATCGAAGACGGCGCGATGGCGGTGATGGCGCGAATGGCGGAAGGAAGTTTGCGCGATGCGCTATCACTTTTGGAGCAAGCGCGCGCATATTGCGGCGAAGTAATTCCAGACAAAGGAGTTCGAGAACTGCTGGGTGTGGTGCCTGATGATGCTCTGGAAGAGCTGGTCGGCGCGATTGCAAATGCATCAGCGGAGCGGGCGCTGGCTCTGGTGCACACATTTCAGAGGGAAGGCCGAAATTTGCAGCATTTTTGCCGCGAGGCAATCCGGCACATGCGCAATTTGCTGATTGCAAGAGTTTGCGGAGCGGACTCGGACTTGATCGCGGCCACGCCGGATCAACGGCCGGGCCTGGCAAAGGCCGCGGCGATGTTCAGCGAAGAGGATCTCACCAGATATTTTCAAATATTGTTGCAGACGGATGATGATCTGCGGAGGAAGCCTGACCCGCGCGTGCACCTGGAAATGGGATTGCTTCGCCTGATCAATGCGTCGAGACTGGCGCCGCTCGAAGAATTGCTGGCAAATTTCGGCGTGGGAACCGCCGACGCTCAGCCGAAAGCGAGCGCATCACGGGCAACGGCAGCTTCCCTTCCCCCGGTGCCCAAGCAAGCAGCATCCGTCACGATTCCTCCACGCGTTTCGACTGCTTCTTCCGCGACAAAGAAAGCAGACGAGAAGGCGGCCGAATCCGCGGCAGGTGTTCCGATGGGAACGATGGCCAAGAGCAATGGTTCCGCGCTGCGTGTGGACGGAATTACGATGGAGCAAGTCGGGGAGATCAAGTCAAGAATTCAGGAACAGCAGAAATTTTTGGGAGAATTGGTGGAGCAAGCAAACCGCTGGGAGATCAGCGGCGCAGAGTTGCGAATTTATTTCCCGCCGGAAAAACGGGCATTCGCGGAAATGCTCGAAGGGCGCGAGACACTCGAAAAAGTACGTGGCGTTTCGAGCACGGTGCTCGGGCGAGCGGTGAGAGTCTGTGCTAGACTCGAAGAAGTTGCAGCAGCGGCGGGCGCGTCGTCCGGCACGCAAGAGTTACGTGGCCAGTTCGAACGTGATCCGATGGTGCGATCGATGCTGCAGCGCTTCGGTGGTAAAATTTCCGAAGTGAAACGCCGCGAAGAGGGACAGTAATGGAAGTCAGCGCTCTTCAACAAATGCTCTCGAGATTCCGGCAACTGCAGGAAGATTTGCAGCGGCAGGTTAACTCGGTGACCGTGGAAGCATCGGCGGGCGGCGGCATGGTCGCGGTGCGAATGAACGGCCAGAAGCAAATTGTCGACATAAAAATCGAGAAAGAAGTTTTCGCGGGCAAGGATCAAGAGATGCTGCAGGACTTGGTCCGCGCCGCGGTGAATGAAGCCACCCGCCGGGTGGATGATGAGCTTGCGAATCAGATGAAGAATCTAACCGGTGGAATTCCTGGTATGGCGGGCCTGAAGATTCCGGGACTGTTCTAGATACGTCCAAACCTGCACGCACAGTTTGTTCTGCACTGAGCATTCTTTCCGAGTTTCTCCCATTTCACGCGCTTGAACCTAAGTAACGTACTCTCGTGTTCGCTCCGGACAGACGGTGAACGCTCGCCAAACGACAGCCGCGACAATTTGAATGATAAAGGATTGCGGGAGCGGTTTGCGCGGAAGCGCGGGCGTGTGTTACACATCAGAGATGCCAGATTTTGCCGCGCCTGTTGAACGACTCATTGATGAATTGAAGCACCTCCCCGGAATTGGACAGAAAACGGCCCAGCGGCTGGCGTTTTACCTGCTGCGGTCCGCGCCGGAGGAAGCCCTGGCGCTTGCCGACGCTATCCGCGACGCGAAAGAAAAAATTCGCGCCTGCTCGATTTGCCACAATATTACCGACTCCGATCCCTGTTTGTACTGCGTGGGCCCCACACGAAACAAAAAGACCATCTGCGTGGTCGAAGAGGCCCACAACATCATGGCGATCGAAAAAACCCGGATGTACAGCGGGATGTACCACGTGCTGGGTGGGTCGCTTTCGCCGCTCTCTGGGCGGGGGCCGGATCAACTGCACATCAAGTCGTTGATTGAACGGCTCAAGGGCGGCGGAGTCGAAGAGATTATTATCGCGACCAACCCCACGGCGGAAGGGGAGGCCACGGCGGTGTACTTGTCAAAACTGCTGAAGCCTCTGGGCGTGCGCGTGACGCGAATTGGCGTAGGCATTCCCGTAGGAGCGGATTTGGAATATGCAGACGAAATCACGATGCTGAAGGCCATGGAGGGGCGGCGGGATTTGTAGCGGGTGCCGAAAGATTGGCTTGGTGAAGCGATTCTTAGCTTGTCGGCGCGACTGAAGCCGTGCTCTGACGGAAACCCTTAACGGGTAACTCCCCGAGAGTTGCGGCAGGCACTAGAACCCTCAGTACGACTAGGTTCCTCTGGCCATTGCGTTTATTCAGGTATAGAGTTCCAATTTGGTGGTGGGAATCCGCCCGCTTAGAGGTGCGCTGAATGCCCAGCTTTGCGTACTACATGTCGCAGTACGACCACGAGCACTCGTCAGGGTGGAATAAACTGCTGCATGGCGTTGGTATTCCCATCATTTTTGTTGGACTAATACTCTTGATACTCACGAAGTGGGTCTGGGGCACGGCTTTCTTTCTCGGTGGTTGGTCTCTCCTCCTTCTGGGCCACAAAATCGAAGGCAATCATCCAGCGTTTTTTCAACGACCAATATATTTTTTGGTGGGCCCGATCTGGGTGGCGAAAGAATTGTGGACCATGGTAACTGGGACACACCACGCCCAAGGCACAGAGAGAACGAAGCCCACGCAACCGTGAACGGTCGAGAGTCCTAGCCAGAGCGCAAGAGGCTACGGCGAATTCTAATGGATGACACGGGTGGCGACCTTGCCGGCGAACCTGAGGAGATGATGTCCGAAGGTTCCCCAAATCCGGCGACTGAGCTGAGGAAACGGCGCAGCACGCGAATAGTGCAAGCCGTTCCGCTGCAGGTAACGGGTGTCGATGCGCTGGGCAGGCCCTTCGTGGAGCGCACTTCCACGCTGATCATTAACTGCCACGGGTGCCGCTACCAATCGAAACATTACGTGCTCAAGAATATGTGGGTCTCCTTGGAAGTCCCGCATTCGGAAACCGGGCAGGCGCCACGGAGCGTGCGAGGCCGAGTCGCCTGGATTCAGCGTCCAAGGACGGTAAGGCAACTGTTTCAAGTCGCGCTTGAACTGGAGTTGCCGGGGAATGCGTGGGGGATCGCATTTCCTCCGGAAGACTGGTTCACGTTTCCAGACAAGGCGGAATTCCCAACGCTCGGGGAGATCGCTCACCAACCAGCGTCACACACAGAAGCACATGAATTGTCGCTGACCGAAGAGATTCACGTTCCACTCGAAGAGCCAGGATCGCATGGAGCCGGCGAGCCAGCGTCGCATGATGCGGAAGCGATCGAATCGCCCACGATCCCTCCAGACAACGTTCGCGTGTTCCCCGCGCCGACCAGCACCACGGATGCCTCGCTGCAACTTGCGAGGCAGGTGGCGCGACTGCTTTCCGAAGCGAAGCAGCAGATTAATGCGGCGGCGCGAGAGTCGGCGTCCCAAGCGGTGTCCGCGGAACGCCGGGTGTCGTTCGAACAATGGGAACAGAAGTTTGCCGCCGCGCGCGCCGAAATCGCGAACGAAACGGCGAACGCTATTATAAAAATTCAGGAGGAAGCCGAAGCGCGGATACGCTCTACCTCCGAGGCGGCTGCCGCG
>Ga0210410_10000250_pt1 | contig 70096 bp, 67 predicted proteins | sample IncBWC4MmetaG_FD_161058 | JGI IMG/M metagenome (GOLD analysis project Ga0210410, IMG submission 161058) | Forest soil microbial communities from Barre Woods Harvard Forest LTER site, Petersham, Massachusetts, United States - Inc-BW-C-4-M | ecosystem: Environmental > Terrestrial > Soil >... | reverse complement strand
CACGGTGGCGACACTGAGAAATATCTGGGCGAGATCAACGGGTTTGACTCGCCGTTGCTAATGCATCTGGCCGAGGAAGATGAGTTTATTTCCAAGCCTGCGCAAGCTGAAATCATAGCGGCACTCGCCAGCAAACCAAACGCGACAGTCTACAGCTATCCAGGTCAGCATCACGCCTTCGCCCGGCATAATGGGGCGCATTACAATGCAGCGGCGGCAACGCTCGCCAACGGGCGGACAAGCGAGTTCCTACATCAACGTCTGCGATGACCACCCCGCCGTCTCGCGGTTTCGAGGTCTAAGAACGGAGAAATATATGGCTGATACCAATTCTGCGGCGCACGTGCGGGTGATCGAGGAAACGCCAGCGTACTGGAGGGTTGTGTTCGATTACCCGCCTTTTAACGTCGTAGACGCCAGCATATTCGAAGCCCTACAGGATCTGCTCGCGCGAATGAACGCCAGCCCGAGCCTGCGGGTCGTCGTGTTCGAAAGCGCGAACCCCGAGTTTTACCTTTCCCACTTTGATTTGACTGGCAAGATAGGGAACATCATGACTGCTGTCGGGCCTTCGGGCCTCCCGATCCTGATGGATACGTTCGTGCGTCTCACCAAGTCCCCGGTGGTCAGCATCGCGAAGATCCGAGGCTGCGTCCGGGGCGTGAGCAGCGAGTTCGTCCTCGCCTGCGACATGCGTTTCGCGTCGCGCGAGAACACGCGGCTCGGCCAACCCGAAGTCGGGGTGGGATTGCATCCCGGCGGCGGCGGTACGGAACGTCTTCCGCATCTGGTCGGGCGCGGCAGGGCGCTCGAAATCGTTCTCGGCGCAAACGATTTCGACGGCGACACCGCGGAACGATACGGATACGTCAACAGGGCACTTCCAGACGCCGAACTGGACGGTTTCGTCGACGCGCTCGCGCGCCGCATCGCCTCCTTCGACCGGCGTGCCATCGCCGCCGCAAAGAATCTCGTCAACCATGTCTCGTTGCCATCTGCCGACCGGCTCCTCGCCGCCCTCACTTCTTTTGAGACCGCGCTGACTTGGCCGGAAACGCAGCAGCGAATCCAGAATTTGTTGCAACGCGGACTCCAACGAGACAGCGACTTCGAAGCTCGCTGGCCAGAGGTACTCGGCACGCTGCTTGAGACCTAGTCACCGTGTGGCGATGCGCAGTCTCGCCGAACTAATATAGCCGTTCCGGGTCGAAATATCGCAAGCCGCACTCGATGCCGAGAGGAGACAAGCCATGTCCTACAGCATCTCGACCTTGCTGATCCGCAATCTTCGTGATGTCTTCGGTGAAAACGATCCCGCTCGCCGGCGCGCTGCCATCGACGAGATTTACACTGAAGATTGCGCTTTCTACGACCCCAGCAAGGGAGTCTATCGTGGCCGTGACGAAATCGACCGCATCGCGGGCGTGATCAAAGCTACTCACCCTGAATTCCGATATCAGCCAATTACCGAGCCTGCGGAATCGGGCAATGGCGGGCTGGTCCGCTGGATATCGGGCCGCCCGGGTGAGGCGCCAGCTTATGCCGGGACCGATTTCATCATTGCGCAGGACGGCCGGATTGCCGCCATTTATCTGTTTTTCGACAAACTACCCTGATCTGACTCTGCCGTACTTTGGCCCGATTCCATGGCCCAACCGACGAAGTAAGCACGACATCTACCACCCACGAGTGCTGCCACAGCGGCTGGGCCACAACCTGAACGCGTTCCTCCGACAAGAGGTTATTTGACTTGGACTTTCATGCGCATCCAGGGATGGATGCAGCACTGAAAAAGATGGTCGCCCTTCGAAAGGCCCGTGAACTGGAGTTGGCTGCCCTGAAGGATGCGCGTTCTGGCTACCGCAACGCTCGAAAAACCCGCAGCACACTCGGGAGCCGCGGTTTCTCCATTATTGAGCGGCGGTACGAACCCGCCTCCAAAATGCGCAACTTCTGTGAAAGTGTGGGGCTCGCCGCCCTGGTTTACCGTGATAACCGGGGTTCCTTCGTCCACCGTGAGCATGTCGGGTTCGAAGTCCCACTTCGGGTCGGGGTGTCCAGCAGCGGCTTCCGCGAATAATTGGGAAAACGTCGTGGTGTAGCCTAGCGGGGTGTAGCCCAGCGCGACGTTCTTGCAGAAACCGGGCCCGACGTTGCTTGGGAGATTGAAAGTCGCAGGATCGCATTCGTCTAAGGCCACCACCTGTGCGGGGGTTGCATGGCGGTGGTCATCTCCCATCATTCCAGCAAACAGAAGACAACAAGCGACTAAACCGAACTTCACTAGCATATTCGTCATGGATTTCCTCCTGATGTCAAGCAATCCGCGCGGGATTCGCGACGGATGCGCATGTGCGCTAGGGACGCGAGCACAAAGGCGACAGCCACTCTCGTTGAGATGTGCTAACGAGTCAATCCTGGCGACCTCCATTTGTCCCCAAAGAAATCCCCATTGCTAAACCGTTAAAAATAAAGGTGTTCGCGCCCTGCCTCAACTCTGTCTTCCGGGAGCAAGAATGTGATAGATTGGTCGTCCTCTGCGAGCCTTACATGCCTAGCTCCTCACCAAGCGCGCGCGTACTGCGTTTCGAAAATTTCGAACTGGATGTTCGTGCTGGTGAGTTGCGGAAACACGGTGTAAGGCTGCGCCTGCAGGGCCAACCGTTGCAAGTGCTGGCCGCTATTTTGAATCGCGCCGGCGATGTGGTCACTCGCGAGGAGTTGCGCGCCCAGATTTGGACGGCCGACACCTTCGTCGATTTCGACCATAGTCTGCATAATGCGATTGCGCGCCTTCGCGAGGTGCTCGGTGATTCCGCCGAGGCGCCGCGATACATTGAAACACTCCCGCGCCGGGGGTACCGGTTTATCGCGCCGGTGGGGACCGTGGAGGTTGTGTCTCCTTCTCGTGCTGCGCATCCCGAGGAGCCCATTGCAACATCTGCCGAATCGAAGCGCCCACCATCTCGCGCAATGGTAGCTGGAGGGGTCCTTGCGCTCTTCGTTATAGGCACCGTCTTCTGGCTGGCCCGCACTACGCCCCGACATACCAGTGCGGCCCCACGCTTGGATTCGATCGCGGTTCTGCCACTCGACAATTTATCCGGCGATCCATCCGAGGAATTCTTCGCGGATGGAATGACCGACCAGTTGATTACTGACCTCGCTCAGGTCGGCTCGCTACGCGTGATTTCCCGAACTTCGGTCATGCCTTACAAAGGCACGAAAAAGGGCCTGCCGGAAATTGCACGCGAGTTGAACGTGACGGCCATCGTTGAAGGATCGGTGGTTCGTTCGGGGCAGCGCGTGCGGGTCACCGCCCAACTGATACATGCGCCCACGGACCGGCACATCTGGGCACAGACTTACGACCGCGATCTTGGCGATGTCCTCAAACTACAAGGTGACGTGGCCTACGCCATAGCGCAGCAAGTGCGCGCACAAATCGCGCCACAGCAGCAGGTCCAGCTTCGTTTGGCCAATTCGGTGAATCCGGCAGCATACGATGCCTATCTCAGGGGCCGCCTTTATCTCACCACCGAATACACTAGACCCGAGTCACTCAGAAAGGCGCAGCATGATTTCGAAGAGTCGATTCAAAAAGACCCAAGCTTCGCTCTTGCTTACGCAGGACTGGGGGACACTTACGTCTATTTAGCCTTTACTGGAGCCTTAGAAAGGGATCAGGCCTATAAATCAGCGAAGGAGGCGTTAGCCAAGGCCCTGGCACTGGACGACAGCATCGGCGAAGCCCACGACACCCTCGGCTTGCTGAGTTCGGAGTTTGACTGGGATTGGGACACTGCCGATCGCGAGTTCAGCCGTGCCATCGCCTTGGCACCGAGCTACAGTTGCGCGCATGAGGATCGCGCGACTTTTCTCGCCCTTATTGGCCGACGGGCCGAAGCTCTGGCGGAGATCGCCAAGATCGACCAATTGGACTACGGCTTCAGCGCGGCGAGGACCGTGTCCGGAACCTATTATGAGCTGCGGGATTACCCCGCCCTGATCGAGGCCAGCAAGAGAGGGTTGCTCCTTGACCCAAAGGATTGGATGCAGCACTACTTTCTCGGCGTCGGTTACGAAGCTACGGGGAAGCTGCAGGAAGCGATCTCTGAATACCAGAAAGCCATCGAGATGTCAGCTGGCTCTCAGGGCGTTGTGGCACTGGCACACGCCTATTCAGCCGTGGGCAGAAAAGCCGAAGCGGAAAAGATTCTTCGTGATTTGGAGCGCAAATCAAGAGAAACCTTGGCGTCCCCATACACGATGGCCACAATCTACGCCGGCCTCGGCGAAAATGACAAAGCATTTCACTTCCTGGAAAAAGCGTATTCGCAGAAGTCCTTAGGCATCCCCTCGTCGTTAAGCTCTGACTTGCTGCTTGAGAGCTTGCGTCCTGATCCTCGTTTCCAAAATCTTCTTGGCCGCATAGGCTTGAAGAACTAGACTCCGCCCAGGACGGCAGTCTGACTCGCTGCCTGCGTTTTTGTTTTGGCGGACGCAGGCGAATTTTCAGCGTCCTCGACTCAGGGCTGTTTGCCTGCGGGAGCCATGCGCTTGAGTTCCTCACTCCAATTCAGAACGACATTGATCTGCGGGGTCTTGCTCCCTTCGCTCTGCTGATGGATGAGGAAACGCTGTCCGTCGGGACTGACTTCGAAATTGTGCATGTCGTCGCTCTTGAGATTTACTGTCGCTTTTGCGGGAACAATCACCCGGGGAGTCGAGGCGGTGAAAACGGGTTGGGTTCTTACGTCCACGCCCATGATGTTTCCGCTTTCGCGATAGAACAATTGCTTACCGTCACGCCCCCAGACCGCCACGTCAGCGCCGCCCGTGGAGATCTGCCATTTCCCGGTCCCATTCCCAAAAGGCATCACATACACTTCGCTACGCCCCGTCTCGTTGGAGACATAGGCGAGGTATTTTCCGTCGGGAGAAAACAAAGCGGCCCAGTTATCAAACTGGTTGGCTAAAAGGGCGCGAGGCTTGCGCTCGCCTTCGAGAGGCAGAACCCAAATCTCACGTTTCCCGCTTCGGGTTTGCCCATAGACGAGGAATCTCCCATCGGGTGACCATGACGCGGGCTGAATGAAGGAAATTATCGTTCGCGTTTGCGCCGGCAGAAGCGTTTCCTCGATGCCACTGCCGTCAACCGCCTCCGCCACGATGCTGATGTTTCCGCCCTCGTACCTCGAAAATGCAATCCTTCGCCCGTCCGGGGACCAGGCGGGGGCTACGCTATCGCCATCGCCCAAAGTGAATCTGGTGAGGGCGCCATGCGCAAGTTCGTACGTCCAGACGTCGTATGAGCCTTCCGTCTCGATGACAAGCACGACGTGTTTCCCATCCGGGGATAGTTGCACCCTCCCCCCGTAGTCTCTTGTCGGCGTTCCGAGCGGTTCTACAACACCTTTTCGATCCACCCACGCCAGATTTCCCAGGGTTGCCCCACGCGGAACATACGCGAGTGAACCCGTTTCAGAGAAGGCGAAGCCCTGCTCTTGGAGTATAGGAAAAGGCGACCCTGTCACCTCCAGCCTTTGCAGGTCGAAGGGCACAACGAAAAGTCCCTCCTGCCTTTCAAATGCCAGATAGCCCCCCGGAATGTACCGGGCATACCCGCTCCGAATAGGCAGGGTTTTTACTTCGCCCGTTTTCAAGGTTGCCACAGCAATCGTCGAGTCCCATTGGCGCCCATCGGGGGACCCAATTGCGTAGACGACTGCTTTGCCGCCCGGCAAAATTTCCGGCCTGCGGTGGGTTTTTTCTCCTCTGCTGGTATCGAGTCGTGTGAACGGCTGCGGCGTCCCGCCCGCTGCGGGCACGCGCATCAGCCCCGACCAGGTGTTAAGCGCGAAGATAATCGTGTCGTCGGGAGCCCAGGCTCCGGTAACAGTAACACCTGTTGGCGCGTCACACAGAGTCACGGGAGTGCCGCCAACTACGGAGACCTTCTTCAGTTTGCTATCCGCAAAAAAACCAACCCATTTTCCATCGGGCGAGAAGAAAGGGTTATCTGCGTTGTCGGTGCCTGCGAGTGGTTCACTTTCCAGCCGGTCCATTCGCCTAAGGTACAGCTGTGGCGTTCCGCCATGCCGGGCTAAAAACACGATCTCCGTGCCGTCTCGGGAGATCGCTAAAGGCGTTCGGCCAAATGGAAACACGAGGGAATCCCCCTCCGGCGGGCTGAACGAAAAGTGAACGATGTGCGCCGCTTCGGGGCGTGGCCGCAGCTCCCAAACGCCAATTCCAACGACGAGAGCCAACAGTATTCCAGAGATCCAAGGCATCGCTCGGCGCCAAACGGGCAAGCTGGCGGCGCCCCCTTGTAGGGTCCCTGCTTCTTGAGGCGCAGCGGACAAAACTTCTTCGATTGCAATGCGGGCATCGCCAATGTCGCGCAACCGTTGCTTTGGGTCTTTTTGCAAGCAGCGGCGCAGCAGTTCGCGAATGCGCAGCGGAATGGAACCGGGCAGCAAAGACCAGTCCGGTTCAGCGCGAATCACGCATGCCAGGATGTCCGAAGTCGTTTCGCCTCCAAAAGCGTCTCGGCCCGTAAGCATTTCGTAGAGCACGCAGCCAAACGCCCAAATATCCGCTCGGCGGTCCACCCGTTTGCCTCGCGCTTGCTCCGGTGACATGTACGCCGCCGTCCCAAGGAGCACACCTGCGCGCGTCGCCACCGCACTCACCGTCGGCGAATTCTCTAATTCCTTTTCGCTGCTTTCCCCCAGCAAGGCCTTCGCCAAGCCAAAGTCCAGGACTTTGACTTGGCCATCCGGCGTCACTTTCACGTTCGAGGGCTTCAAATCGCGGTGAATGATCCCGCGCTCGTGCGCATATTCCAGCCCTTCGGCGATTTGCTTGGCAATAGGCAACGCCTCATCGACGGGCAGCGCTCCCTGCTTGATGCGCTCCGCAAGCGTCGGCCCTTCCACCAGTTCCATCACCAATGCGATTGTATTGTTCGATTTTTCCAGGCCGTAAATTGTGGCAATGTTGGGATGATTGAGCGAGGCCAGAACTTTTGCTTCGCGCTCGAGCCGCACCATCCGGGTCGCGTCAACCGCAAACGCTTCGGGCAACACTTTGATTGCCACATCGCGGTTCAGGCGCGTGTCCGTTGCGCGGTACACCTCGCCCATTCCGCCCGCGCCGATCTTCGCCTGAATGCGATAGTGCGCAATGGTTTGCGCGGTCATGGCGTGCCTTTGCGCGCCATCCTACGTCCGGCAGTGTCGCCCGTCAACCCAAAGCAGAACACCCAAAGCAGACACCCAGGTTCTCTAGCTATTGCGAATAGACTTTCCCCGTGCCAATCGGGTCGAGTGTGAAAAACGGGCTTCGAGGAAGAGACATGCGATGTGCCGGACGTGTTGTCGCTAGCCTCCTCGAGAAAGCTGTCGAAGCGTATTCGGTTTTCGCCCCGGCGAAAATGCCAGTGTTAGAAATTGAAGATGCGAATACAATGTGGTTCGTGAGGCCCAGGGGCCCGGATTCCGAGGAATCATAGAGCCTTTCCACTCAAGGTTCAAACATCGAAGATGACGACGAGAAGAGAGTTCTTCCGGCTGGCTGCTCAATCTGCGACGGCTGCGATGCTGGCCGGTAATCACAGTGCCGCGGCGGAACAGAACGAAGTGCATCGCGTAACTCCGCGTCGCGGACGGCCGCTCCTCGATCTGCAACAGCGGTTTGTGGATTTGCGTTTCGGCATGTTTGTACATTTCAACATGGCGACATTTCAGGACCGCGAATGGGGTGATCCGACGTCACCTCCTGATCTGTTTCATCCCGCCGCTCTCGACACGGATCAATGGGCCGCGGCGGCGCAGTCGGCCGGCATGACCTGGGGCTGCCTGACGACCCGGCATCACGATGGCTTCTGCATATGGCCGACGAAGACATGGGCAGCAAGCGTGGGGCAGACACCGCATTCGACCGACGTCGTGCGCGCCTATGTGAATTCGTTTCGCAGGGCGGGGCTGCGCGTGGGGCTCTATTATTCAATCCTGTCGCTGCGCGACGATATCCGCCATTTCAACATCACTCCGGCCAAGGTAAAGCTCATCAGAAATCAGCTGACGGAACTACTCACCGGCTATGGAGAGGTCGACATCCTCATCACCGATGGATGGGATGCACCGTGGAGCCGTATCACTTATGAAGAGGTGCCGTTCCAGGAGATCTATGAGCATATCAAGAATCTGCAGCCCAACTGCCTCCTCTGCGATCTCAACGCCAGTCAATATCCTTCGGGCGGACTCTACTATTCCGATGTGAAGGCGTTTGAGCAGAATGCCGGACAGAAGGTCCCGGAAGACAGCGACGTGCCGGCTCTTTCTTGTGTGACCCTTACGGACGGTTGGTTCTGGAAACAGCGAGACGCGAGTGGACATCTCAAGCCGGTGACGACCGTGGTGGACGAGTGGCTTGAGCCGCTGAATCGTAGACACTGCAACTTGATTCTAAATGCTCCCCCAACCCGTGAAGGACGCCTGGCGCCAAACCTTGTGAGCCGGCTGGAAGAGATCGGCAAGGCGTGGAAGCACCCCGGCCCCATGGCAAAACTCAGCGAGCACGTTGTGATCACCACGCGGAACCTGGCGAAGGGCAAGCCCATCCATGCTAGCTCTTACCCGGATACCGTGGGGCCAGATGAGGCGAACGATGGTGACTTCGGATCGAGCTGGTACCTGGATGAAGGGCAAACCTCCGGCTGGTTGGAATTGGATCTGAGAAAGCAGGAGAGCTTCAACGTTGTCTCGCTGGTCGAGCCCGTCGGCCGATGGGATGACTACCCACAGAGCCGCATCCGGAGCTATCGTTTTCAGGGCTGGAACGGCGCAAGATGGATCACTCTGACAGGCGGCGAGACACCCGCCCCGACGACAATTCTTCGTATACCGCGCGTCTCATCGCAGAGGGTCCGCTTACTGTTGGACGGCAGCAAGGAGATGCCCCACATTGCTGAGATTGGAGTGTATAACGAACCCGCCTAGCAGGGGCTGTCAGCTCTCCCTATACTTTTCCACAGAATTTATGCGGGCTAAAAGGCCCGGCGACGCGGAGTCACTTAATCTTGGCGACGCGGCCCTGGGTTGGAAATTTCTGGAATTGCAGAGCGTCATGGCCCGGAATGACGCGCTCGGCCGAGCCCGCCAGTTCGATCATCCGCGCCTGATTCTTGATATTTCCCGGCTCGTCCGCTTTCGAAAACGTCGCGCTGGCCTTGTGCTCGGCAAGGTTGCGGTAAAGGTAGCAATTGTCCGAAGCCAGCACGAACGTCGGGGTTCCTTCCACGCGCAAATATTGCGAAGCGTACGTGTGGCGCGCTCCCGTGTAAGCGCGAATCCCAGGAAAGATTTCGACATTATCACCATCGACCAGATGCAAGCGGCCCTCGGTGTTTAGCTTCACAAGCTGCTGCACATCCTCGGGATCGATGCCGCCATGATTCCCGCCGGGTTGCCACGCATCACCGGTGTAGTACCGGAATTCCTCCTTCTGAATCCAGACGACGGCCTTCGGAAAAAGATCGATGCCGCCCATGTGGTCCCAATGCGCATGACTAATGACCACATCGGTGATTTCCTCCGGCTTCACGCCCGCGAGCTTCACCGCTTCGTCAGGCCGAATGTATTCTGTCGCTGGAAAATATTTAAGGAAAGTATCGCGGTGATAGCCGCTGTCAAAAAGAATGTTGCGGCCGCCGCCGCGAATGAGCCAGACAACCATGGCGATGTTGATTTTCTCGTCTTTGGGAGCGCCCATCACCAGGCCCGCAACTTCATCCTCGGCCGAACCGTACCGGATAGCCTGGATCGAATACTCCGGCCCCGATGCCCCCGTCACGGCCCCCGCCATGCCCACCAACACCAAGAGAAAACCGAGCCATTTCTTCATCTTCATCGCGTCGCTCCATTCGAACCGCACCATTCTATTCCGCAAGTAGGCGGGTGTCTAAGGAAGCGCCACCAACGGGTCTCAATGCCGGGACTATCACCCTGCGGGTCTAAACGCAGCGTCTGTCATCCTGAGCTTGCGTGCCGCTTGCCCGTCGTGACGGGCCGGCCGGCCAATCACCTTGCTCGTGGCGGCCAGAGGCATCGATTGAGGCCTCCTCAGAAGTTCTCAGTTTCGAATTTCGAACTTCGTGTCTCGAGCTTGGAGTGACCTCGTGCGCGGAGCCAGGGGGCAGATCACGAAGAGCGCACCCTTTGAAACCCGCAAAGGGTGCGGCACCCCCTCTCGATTCACCGGGTTAAGAGCCCGCCACCCCCTCTACCTACGAAAAGGGTCGCCCCACCCGCCAGCTCAATCTGTTTGAAGTTCCGGTTGGACAAGAACGAGCGAATCTAGTTTCCGAAACTTGATGGGCGATCCGGGCTTAATAGTCGAAACTGAGTCGGTTTGCAAGTAAAGGATCATCCCGGTTTTCTTATAAAAGCAGTAATAGGTATAGGCAGAATCTATATGCCTGTCTTTCTGCTTCTGTAGATCTTTCTCGATGTACTCCTGCACGTCCGAGCGAGTGAGAAGCTTTTCGTGTAGCGTGTCGGCGCCATTCTTGGCGATCTCGCGCGTGTAGCCATCTGCCGGGCCGAGGAGCTTCTCGCGCAATTCGTCCGTGTAGTGATTGACGAGCTGCCGCGTATAACCATGTAACCATTCTTCGGATACTCGATGATTCTCGCGCCAATCGATGTAAATCTCGGACACGCGGTCTGCAGTGTCAAAGTAAAAACTGACGTTGGCCTGCGCGCCTGCGGGGGGAAACAGTGTACACATGGTGGAGGTGGAGGAACATACTAAGGTGAATGCCTTTCCCTTGGCCGACGCCATGCTGACCACCTCAGCGCGGCTCATACCTAATTGAAGGCCGAAAACGCTCACGTCGGCGCTTTTCCAACCGTGCAAGGCAAAGAGATCTTGCTGCCTAATCTCAATAACGTCTTTCTTCTGGGGCGAAGACTGCAACTGCAGAAAAAGTCCGCCTATAAGGAGAGCGCAGGCGCGTCCGACCAATTTCGCATTCATGGGCATGGTACCTGCAGTCGGAAGATCGTTTGCGTTCCATGAAAGGCCGTTCCGGGAAGAACGCGGGGCCCGCCCTGGCCATTGGTAGTTCCGCCACCCAGCCCGGGCCCGCCGCCGGCGGGTGGCCCGGACTCGGAAAAGTTTTTATTTGTGGGCATGAGGATCGTGGAGAGAATATCACTGCGGCACTTTTCGGGAAAGTATAGGGAGGCGGAGGGTGCCCCAGGTTCGTTTTTTGAACCTGGGTCTTGGGGTGGACGTTTCTTTCCGCGGAGTATGCCATGCCGGCGGGACTGCGGCGCTACTACGGCAAGGGTCATCTGCATTTTATTACCTTCAGTTGCTACCGGCGACTGCCGTTGCTAAAGACGGTGCGCGCGCGCGACATTTTCGTAAAAGACCTCGGGAAGGTGCGCGACGAGATGGGGTTTCGCCTCCTCGGTTATGTGGTGATGCCGGAGCACGTGCCCGTTCGATCGAGAGGAAGTTTAAGAAGAAAAGAGGAAAAGACTCTACAGCACGTGCCGCGAGGATCGCACAAAATCGCGCAGCACGGTGACGTTCGGCCCGTAGGTCCCAATGCGGCCCGCATCCACCGGCAGGCCCAGACTTTCGGCGAGATCCAGATCTACACCCGCATCATCGAGTTCAGACAAACTGAAACCCTGCGCGGGCAGCACGCGGTTCAGCCCGGTCGGATACACCGGACGGGGCGGGCGGTGACGCCGGCGGGTGGCCATCTTCTCCGAGGAACGTATAGCCCGTTCTACCTGGTATTGATCATAAGATAGTGCTGTAGATAGAATGGCGCGGCCAGGGCACGTTGGGCCAATTGAGACTTATTGACCAAAGGAGGGTCGCAAGAGTTGCGCACCGCAATCGGGTCCATAGCAATCGTATTGTTTCTCGCAATCGTATCCCCGCTATCTCTTCGTGCACAGACTCCGCCTTGCGGCGTTGCAGTTCTTCAATCATCGGACGGTCCTAAAACCGACGAGCGATTTCTTTCTGCTTCTCCTGAAGTTGTGAAGCAAGACCTCTTGAAAGTACTGCCGGCGCTTGGCTATATAGTTCGCAAAGATCAGGGGCTTCACATCGAAGCCATCCAGGACATAAGGCGAGTACATAGCCTTCGGCAGACGAGCGTTGATGCCGGAGGCCGCGGACTCGACGCAGGTATCATCTCCGGCCCCGTCTTTGTCGACATCAAGGGAGCCAACCAGGCGGAAACGCAAGGGTCGCAGCTTTCAATCGAATTTAGGACGGGCTTTTTGGGCCATAAAGGTTCCAACGCCGGGCCCCTCGCTGCGGAAACAGAATGCCTTGTAAAGCTATTGGGCACGAACGACCCATCAAAAAATCCTCGCGGAGACGCCCCGGAGAAAAGTAGTTCTGCGCGAGCCATTACATTACCGGCAGGAACACCTGTGAAGGTGCTGCTTTTCGCCCCGATGTACTCAAAGGATTATAAGAAGGACAACGTCGGACGGCCTATTCAGTTTGAGGTGGCCGAAGATGTTGTGGTGGACGGCGCCACTGTTTTTCGGCGTGGAGCCCTTGCCGTGGGCCATCTGACGGATTTTAAGAATGCAGGGGGATATGGCCGGCACGCAACCCTTGAGTTCACTTTCGATACGGCCACCGCAGTGGACGGCCGGCAAATTCCCGTTACTGGTGAAATCCAACAAATCAAAGGCGGCCGAACATCTGAGCAGCTCCAATCGACGGCCGAAGCACGACCGGCATTAGGATGGCTCATTAAGGGCGCCGATATTCTTGTTCGCGCTGGAACTGAATACGATCTCGAAGTTTCCGGCCAGTCTTTAATCCAGACTGGCACCAACTAACATGATGGAAAATTGGAACCGTCATTATTCATCCCGGCTATGCGACTAAGTACCAAGTTGGGAGTCCCCTCAAGCGCACATACCCTGTCCAAGATGTTGCGTTGGTACGAGGTGGTTCTATGAATGGGGAACTGAGTCCGGAGCGAGTCAAGCGAATTGCCCACATCAAATCGCATCTGGATGGGGGATTCAAGCTCGATCAGCTCGTCCGCAATATCGAGAATGGCCTCGGTAACCCGAGAGCGTGCGTGATGTCATTGTCGCGTCATGCGGAAGCCAGTGGGTTCTATGCCTGGTTCGAGGAGCGAGATCTGACGTCGATGCGGCAATGGTTCCATACGGCCGCCCAACTGGATCGCAAGTGGTACCAGATGGAGGAGGACAAACAGGGATCCGGCTCGAAGATGCTGGAGCTCATCAAGCCGCTGGTGTCGAATGACCGCTCGCTGATCGAATGGTTCGCCCATTACGACCAGGTCTATTACCTGGATCGTGTTGAGGAACAGACCACACATGATTTTTGGGCGTACCAGGCGATTGTCGCATTGCGTGGCGAGTGGCCCCGTCTCATCGAGCGTTGCGAGAGGGTCATGCGCACCCCTCCGCGTGCGGCCTCGGAGCAAAAGTATCTGCCGGATCACGAATTCTATCTGGCGCTGGCCCGTCGCGATGTCGGAACGATGACCGAAGCGTTGCACAAACTCGTAACGCCCAAGATGGTCAAGGCGCGCAACAACGATGACATCGGCTACGCGAGGGATTTGATTTCCACCGCGGCGGTGATTTACGCCAAGATTGCCTGGTTCCACGGATACGAGGTTCGGGTCGATTCGCCATACATCCCATCCGAATGGTTGCCGATGGAGCCGCTGCAACGGTACGACGATCGGTACGGATTCCTACGATCTGAGGCCACAGAACGCGTTTAGTCTGAGGATCAATGCGCAAGCGACCGGCTTTCTGGAGATGTTCCGGGGAAACATGGGGACAGGGGAAACATGTTTTCGTCTGTCCCCATGTTTTGTCCTCAAAAGCGCGAGGACGGGGCACCCACTGTTCCGGAACGGGAAGGGAGAGCGAGGCTCGAAGGCCGGGCCACCCGCCTTCGGTCTCAAGCTATTCATTTGCTCACGACACTCACGGCTGTAACTATTCGTTCGCCAGGGTCCGCGAAGACAAACTTCTGTGGGGCCGAGGGTAGATAGAAAGCGGATAAATCGCCATCAAGGTGGAGGGCTTCTGAGCAATGAAGGTTGCTTGCCATAAGATCCGCCAACTCAAACAGCGTCACCGGTTCGCGGCTCACAACCAAATAGACGAGGCGTCGATCCTTTTGATCAATCCCAATGGCGGTACGAAGAAATGAAGACTCGGAGTGAACTGGGATGCTTGCATTGATCTTGCCCATACTGGCAAGCTGTGGACCAGATTGAGTCGCGGCAACGATATGTGGACTACTATGCCAATCCCTCACCGGCACAATTGAGGCTACGCCCTCATCTGAAATCTGGAATACCGCACTGTCCCATGAAAAATTTCCTCTCGCATACGCAGCATCCGTTCCGATGTTCGCGTCGTGCAGTTTTCCTTTAGGTGAAATAAGCAAACCGAGCGGACGATTGTCTGTGCCATATATCCCGGCATTCGTCATCAGGAGAGGCTTAATGCCCTCGCGTGCCAAACCACTCAACACCTCTGGAAATGTTTCTTTCTTGCCGTTGTTGGAGGTCGTGAAGATAATTTTCTGGCGCCGCAAATCAATTTCGGCCACGGCATATAAGTGCCCCGAGAACGGAACGCAATTCAGAGAAACGGAGCCGGGTAGCAGCGAAACGCAATTCGGCCCGCCACTTGCCGCCGCCGAAAATCGACCCTCGCGTTTCGCAAAGGTGGCCATCGCCGCCACCAGGCACAACACCACCAATCCCAAAGCAGATTTCTTCATTGCACGTGAGTTTACACCTTGGCTCTGTGCTAGTTGAACCGAAAGCGGCAGTCGGTTAGCAGCTTGGCGCCGGGGCGAGTGGCCCAGCCTTTGAATTGCCCGAGCTACCGCAATGATGGGTGCCCCGTCCTTCGCGCACTTTGCGAAGGGCGGGCACCCGACTGCCAAGAGCGAATTGTTTTGGTTCGAAGGACTCAAACGAGCCGGAATAGAACCCATTCCATCGGCAGCATCGTAACCGCCCTTGCACAAACGCAAGGACGGGGCACCCGCAGTTTTAGAAACTGGAAAGAAAAACGGGCCATGAAGGACGGGCCACGCGCCTAGTTCTTCAGTTTGGACGGGTGATCCATTCAAGCCTGGTTTTGGCTTGAGTGAGCCATTGTATTAATATTGACGCCGATCGGGTCGGGAGTTACGAATGTACGAATGCGGTGAACGCATGTCCGATGTATCAGCTGTCGCACAGACGTGCCTTGCGTATGACGGGCGACATGACGTGGCGCTACTCGTTGGAAACCGAACTTAGCAATCTCGTATCTCCGGCTAGAGATTAAAGACAGAGCATTCCAGGAGCGCCCGTCATGAACCGGCCATCCGCGATTCAGGCAAAGACGTACTCTTGTATCTGTATCCTAGCGGCAGCATCTGTGGCGCTTCGCGCGCAGGACAGCACCAAGGCCACCACAACCCAGACGCAGGTTACGAACGTCCGCGTGGGAGCGGTGTCGATCGCAATTCCATCGCCGACCAACGATCTGGCTGAACCTGGGCCCGATTATCGAGTGATTTTCGAAACCTTTGCACCCACGAGTAACCGGCTTGTTGCCGCGTTCGTGCCGCAGGACAAGATGGACGCCATTCGTAAGGGGAATGCGCCGCCCATGGACGAATACGCCCTCGTCGAGGTTGCCCGCCGGTCGGAATTCACCGACATCGATTCTGCCGCCTTCCAAAGGATTGCAGAGGAACTCGCCAAGCAGTTTAGCGGAGATCTCAGCCAGTTTTCGAGCAAGGGGCAGGAGGAAATCAACCGTAACCTCAAGGCCCTCGCCAAATCCGTAAGCGTAACGATCGATAAGCCGGTGCCGTTGGGGGTCTTTTTTTCGATGACGAACGCAATCGGTGTTGGGTCGATCACGCCTTACAACGTAAACGGAGTGACTACGCGCAGAGTGGGTTGCCTGGCTTTTGTGCGCGTGCGGGGCCGCGTTCTGTCTGTATTGACGTATGCAGCCTACAAGGATGAAGGAACCGCCATGTCAGTAAAAACAACTTCAGAGCAGTGGGCTCGCGCGATTCTCAAAGCGAACGAGGGACTGACCGGCTCGAGCCATTAGCATCCAAGGGTCGCCGGCTCAGCTGCAAAGGCTGGCGGCCCGGGCTTTTGACGTCGCTGGTGACAAACATGGGCTGACAAACATGGGGAACGGGGGGACAACCGGGACGTTCACGGTTTGTGTGAATTGGAATTGGGGCACGTCCCGCCTGGCCCCCTGTTTTGCCAGCATGGAGATCAGCAGAGATGTCAACGCAGCCAAAAATCGATCCCCCTCTTCTTCAGGCACGCAGCAACCGGCTGAAGCAACTCTTGGAAGCATATTCCGATAGCGAGCCAGAGGCTGCCCTATGCCTGAAGCACCTGTCGCCGCTTTTTGCAGATGCGATGGCCAACAAAATCCACACACCACGCCCAGGTGTGGCTCCATGCGCCTATTACTTCATCGAGGGACGCCTCCGACAGCATCCCGAGTTAGAAGAAGCGTTTGCAGATTTTTCGGCTGCCCTACAAGGGTTGGATGATGCCACGCTTAGGGCCCTCCGCAGGGGGAACACGGGGGGAAACGTGGGACATCCATGATAAGTAAAAGTCAAGAGGAGACGGAGGTCTCCGGGCGCTTAAAGGAGAATGACTGGAGCATCGGGTTGTGCACATCGGAATCGATAGTCTTGTGGCCGCAGGATCGTGGCTGTTCGCGGAGCGCCAGCACGATTCTTGAGAGGAGAAAATCATGTCAAAAGAGGAACTGGCTATGCAAGGATCGACCACAGACCGCACATCGACGGGTTGCGGAGAAGCCGCTGGGAAGAGTTACAGCGGGTGCCGCGAGGATCGCACAAAATCGCGCAACACAGTAACGTTCGGCCCGTACGTCCCAATGCGGCCTGCATCCACCGGCAGTCCCAGACTTTCGGCGAGATCCAGATCCACGCCGGCATCATCAAGTTCAGACAAGCTGAAACCCTGCGCGGGCAGCACGCGGTTCAGCCCAGTTGGATACACCGGACGGGGCGGGCGGTGACGCCGCCAAGGACGCCGCGCCAGTTCGTAAAATTGCTGCCAATCGCGTTTGTGCCAAGTCGTCATTTCATTCCTGACCCCGATCCGCTCGGGGTCAACCAAATCTAGTGATCCGTTCTAGTAATACGTTTCACTCAACTCGTTGGATGCACGGCCCGCCCAGAAGGTTCACTGGATGTTCCCGCCACATCCCAACTGCGCGGAAGGGCCTCGCAATCTCCGCGCTATTCATATACTTCACAATGAACCCGGCAAGGTATTTTCCTTGCCTGCTGTTTCAAACACGTTACGGGGCTAATTGTTTCGCGAAAACAATCGAGGAAAGGCTGGGCGCGGGACATCGTCCTCGGCGTGGTGCCGTGCAACTCTGTTGTGCTTGCCGCCGTTCGAATCCGGCCGCAAACTGCCCGGATACGTTGTCCTCTCGGGTGCCGTGGAACTCCATTTTTAAGTGCCAACTGCAAAGCCAGCAACAAGCTGCCGGGGTACTACACACATTCGAATGAAATTCACCAGCGAACGCTCTGATCGCCCCAAGCGCCCATTCGACGCGCGCGACTCCTCAATTTGATTGGACGCGCTGGCCCGGCTGAAGTAAGTCAGGAAAGACCCGCGATTGGCACAGACCTACCGCTTTGGATTTTCTGAGGGGAAGTATTGCACTCGGCACAGACCTACCCCGTAGGATTTTTTGAGGGGAAGCTCAGCGTCCCTACGGGGTGGGGCGCCGCGCCTTAAAACTCGAACCGTGTCTCTTACCAGCGGTTACCGCGGTCGCCACGATCTCCGCCGCGCCCGCCACCGCCACCGTGGCCGCCACGCCCCCCACCACCACCGCCGCGCCCCCCACCGTATCCACCGCGCCCGCCACCGCCGCCGCTGCCGCGCTCCGCCTGGGGACGTGCTTCATTCACCACGAGGTTTCGCCCGCCAAAATTCTGCCCGTTCAACGAATTGACGGCGCGGTCCGCGTCTTCGTCATTGGTTACTTCCACGAAAGCGAAACCACGCGACTGGCCCGTGAAACGATCGCGAATCAGATTGACGCCCGAAGGTGTAACTCCCACTTGCGTAAACCACTCCTGAAGCTGTTCTTCCGTCGCGGAAAACGGAAGATTACCGATATAGAGCTTCTTCACCTCTTGCTCCTTCTGCCCGGAACCCACATGCGAGTCGCGGAGCGCGCTGAAGGGGACGCGATCGTTCACAGCGAGGCGAAAAAGCGGGCCCGCCGCGGGGAGCGAAACCGGTACTTCAGCGGTCTGTTGGATGGTGTCGGAAATTGAACGTTTTTGCAACCGAAAATTGTCCGCGAGCCGCGGGCCCATTTTAGCTCGCAGTTCCGCGGCGGCTTTCCTGTTTGCTCGGAAATAGTGGTAGGATGCGCCACGGTTGGTTCTGTTTCGAAAGGCCCTATGCGCGGCACGATGATGGATTTTCCGCTGACGCTGCCTACTATTCTGGAGCGCTCCGGAAAAATCTTTTCGCGCGTCGAGATCGTTTCCCGCAAGCCGGACAAATCCATCATTCGAACGTGCTATGGCGAATTCTACCGTCGCGCGCGCCGCCTCGCTGCGGCGTTGACCAAACTCGGTTTGCGGCGCGGCGACCGCGTCGCCTCCATGATGTGGAATCATTCCGGGCACCTGGAAGCTTTCTTTGGTGTTCCCTGCGCGGACGGTATTCTGCATACCTTGAATCTTCGGCTTCATCCGCATGAAATTGCCGGCATCGCCAGGAAGGCCGACGACCGATTCCTTTTGATTGACGATGTGCTGCTGCCGGTATTCGAAAAATGCCGCGAAGACGTTCCCTTCGAGCGCGTCATCGTCGTTCCCTACGGCTGCAACAGCGTTCCCGAAGGCTATTTGAATTACGAAGAGTTGCTCGCAGAAGCGGGCGATGATTTCCAATATCCGCCAATCGACGAAAACGACGGCGCGGCCATGTGCTTCACGTCGGGCACCACCGGCTTTTCGAAAGGTGTTCTCTATTCGCACCGCGCGCTGGTGCTGCATTCCTTTTGTTGCGGCCTCGGCGAGGTTTTTGGCATGACCCAGTTCGACACCGTCCTGCCCGTCGCTCCGATGTTTCATGCCAACGCCTGGGGGCTTCCCTATGCCTGCACTATGCTTGGATCGCGCCTGATTCTTCCCGGGCCAAATGTGGATCCGGAAAGCGTGCTCGATCTCATGGCCGGCGAGCGCGTCACTATCGCTTGCGGCGTTCCCACAGTCTGGATCGCCGTGCTCGAGGCCTTGGAAAAAACCCCTGGCCGCTGGAGATTCGACAATCCCGTGAAGGTTATAATCGGCGGCACCGCTCCACCGCTCGAACTTATTCGCCGGCTCGATCGATTCGGGCTTCACGTTAAACATTTATGGGGCATGACCGAAACCACTCCCATCGGCACCTCCGGCGGTCTCCGGCCGCATATGGACGATTGGACCGAAGACAAGAAGCTTGAAATCCGCGCCAAACAGGGGTGGCCTGCGCCTTTCGTGGAAATTCGTTTGATGCGGCCGGAAGGAGAAGCTCCGCGGGACGGTGTCGCTTCAGGTGAAATTGAAATCCGCGGCCCGTGGGTCGCCGCCAGCTACTACGAATCTCCCGACCAGGCGCATCGCTGGACCGATGACGGATGGTTTCGCACTGGTGATGTAGCCACGATGGATGAAGACGGGTACGTCAAAATCGTGGATCGCGCCAAGGACCTGGTGAAGTCCGGCGGCGAATGGATTAGCTCCGTTGATTTGGAAAATGCGCTGATGGGTCATCCCGCGGTGAAAGAAGCTTGCGTGGTCGGCATCCCGCATCCGAAGTGGCAGGAACGCCCGCTTGCCGCCATTGTGCTGAAAGACGGCGCGCAAGCCACACCGCAAGAATTGCGCGCTTTCCTCGCCGAAACTTTCGCCAAGTGGCAGCTCCCCGACGCTTTCGTCTTCATTGAGGCTATCCCGCGCACTTCCGTCGGCAAATTCAAGAAAATTGCGCTGCGCGAACAATTCGCTAATTGGAAGTGGGATGTGTAACTAAGCGTGCGGTTTGTTAGAAAATAGAAATTGGAAAATAGAAATTAGAATAGAGATTGCCAGTTGTCGCGGCCTTGCGCTACGCTTCAGCACTCAATCCCGACATGGCGCGAGCGAACAAACTTCTCGACCAAATTTTAAGAGGTGGCGCTGACGCGAACATCCCTTTTTCCGGCATGGTGCAACTGCTGAAGCGCCTTGGGTTTCAGGAGCGCGTCAAAGGCAGCCACCACATCTTTTCCCGTGACGGAGTCTCCGAAATCCTTAACTTGCAACCTCATTCCGGGAAGTGTAAACCGTACCAGGTGAAACAGGTCCGAAATGTTATAATTAACTATCGCTTGGCCGGAGAAGCCGATGACTAGATACGAAATCATCATCTATTGGAGTCAGGCCGACGAAGCCTTTATCGCCGAAGTGCCCGAGCTTCCCGGGTGCGCCGCCGACGGAAAGACCTACAAAGAAGCGCTCGCCAACGTGGAAATCATTATTCAGGAATGGATCGAAACCGCCAAAGAACTCGGCCGCCCCATCCCCGCCCCGCGCGGCCGCCTAGCCTTCGCTTAGGAGCCAAGACCGCACCCTTTGAAATACCAAATGCCAAAGGATGCGCCACCCAAAGGCGGTTTTCGGAATTAAGACGCGGCCACCCGCCAAAAAAAGATAGAATGTCCAATATCGGGTCGGTCCCATTGTTCCTTGACAATCAAGAGGCATCCGTAAATGGCAGCGGGCACCAATCGCAGGAAAGAGCTTTGGGCAAGGCTGCTCTCGTGTGAAAGGTTATACGGGCGTTCGTACCCCAGAGGTGAGTTCGGCCGTTCTGAGCATGAACGAGACTACGACCGCATAATTTTTTCGAGTGCATTTCGGAGGTTGCAGGATAAGACTCAGGTTTTTCCTCTCTCACAAACCGACTATACGCGCACTCGGCTGACACACTCCCTAGAAGTATCGACAGTAGCGCGGACGCTCGGTGCGCAGGCAGCAAGGCATCTGGCAACATTTGGCGTGGAATGTGAACCGAACGACATTGGCACAATCGCTGCCACAGCCGCTCTTGCCCACGACATTGGGAACCCACCGTTCGGGCATTCTGGCGAGGCTTCAATTCAATCCTGGGCCAAGAAGAAACTGCCACAGCACAACAGCAGTACGGTTATCGCGGGACCGACACTAAGTGCTCGGCGGGCCGGAGCGCAGTCTATTCCGATGCGCCCGGAAGAGCTCGCTGATTTCCACTTTTTTGAGGGAAATGCGCAAGCGTTGAGGATACTCGTGCGAACGGGGGCGCGCACAAGAAAGGGCGGGATGCGACCGACCTTCGCGACGCTCGGCGCGATGGCAAAATATCCGCGACCGTCCCTGCTTCGGAGTTACGAATTCAAAAAGGATGTCATTTCTGAGAAGAAGCCGGGATATTTTCGGCATGACAGCGCAATGGCCATCAAGGCATTCCGTGGCGTTGGCATGGTCGAAAGGGAGCCCGGTGTTTTTTCGCGACATCCACTCGCATTCCTCACAGAGGCTGCCGATGACATTTGTTACGCTATCGCGGACATTGAGGATGGATTCAAGGTCGGCGCCGTCACATTCGATGAGGCTCGGGATGTCCTCCTCCCGCTCGCATCAGCAGCGACGGGATTTGACGAATGGGTATTTCTGGACAAGTCCTCCAGGCTAACCAGGATCCGTACTGCTGCTTTGTGGGTATTAGCTTCTGAGTGCATGAACGCGTTTCGGGAAAGTTTGGAGGAATTGGAGTCCGGCGTACTTGGGGTTCCGCTCCTAGAGCGGACAAGGGTCTCGAAGGAATATCAAGCCGTCAAAGCTATGGCCAAACAGAATGTGTACCGCGATGAAAGAGTTCTCCAGATTGAGTATGCAGGATTTCAGACCATCGGCGGACTGCTGGAAATGTTTTATGATGCACTCTGCGATTGCCGGGATCAGGCAAAGGACGAGAAGTTGCGGAAAATGTTCCCTCGTGATTTCCTTTGGCGGCCAGGAAAAAAAGGCCGAAGCGGCGCCGGTTACGACGATCCTGTGAACTACTCATTAGGATTTATGACTCAATACGAGCGATTGCTTGCGGTGACCGATTACGTTTCCGGGATGACTGACCGATTCGCCGTTCAGCTGTACCAACGCCTTTCAGGGATTCGCCTGCCAGAATAGGGTGGCGCCTAACCTTATGACTTTCCTTCCGGCATATCGGCAATCACTTCGAGGGTGAGTGTCTCAACTTCGATCCAATGCAGTGTCAGGGTAATCAGTTTTTTCAGGTCTTTCAGGTCCTTGTCTTCCCACTTGCGCACATAGTGAGTCTCATCGTTTCCTAGCCATGCTGCTCGCTTGGCGATTTCTTTGATTTGCTCGCTCTGCACATAGTCCTTAACGCAGGTTCCCAAAAGGGTTTTTTCAACTTTGGCTTTTTCAACAGCAAGCTTCGCAGCGTCAGTCTCCGTTAGCCGTCCGATGATGTAGTCCTTAATGAGAAACTCCAGTGCTTTTCTATAACCCGGACCAGCAACTAGTAGAAGGCCGTATTGCTCAGCTTTGTAGGCTTCTTCGTAAATGGAGCAGAAATCCGGTGATACCTTCGAGATGGTTTCTGATTGTGCGATGGATTTGACTTCAACGGGGACGCACGAACGAAGGAAATACATTGCGCTTTGCGTCTGACTTCGAAAATACCGAGCGATGAACAACCGATGACATTTCCGGTTTGGACATCGCAGAAGCCGCTCCACACAAGGCCAACCACCACTCTCAAAGGAAATCGAAACCCCCTGGTCCATTGGCGTCACTGATAGATGGCACAAGGGACATTGGTCGGGCATGGCGTCAACCGAAGCTACCTCTTCGGCGCCGTTTAGTGACCTGACTCTTATCTGTATTTGAGACATGACGCCATGTGACTCCTCTTATTTTCCCGGAGCTTAGGCAACAAGAGTACCAAGGGAGAAGCCAAGTGGAAACAAGTACGACTGGGGTGGCAGAGCCTTCCCGACATCCTCAGCTCAAGATGGCGGGCGCAGGGTTTCGGCCACATGGCCGACCATGGATTGTGAAGAGCGGTGGCCCTTTCCGACAGGGTCGGAATCTTCGATCGACTTCGCTCCCCTCAAAGCTCGGGGGAGCCATTCAGGCGAATGGCGATCCCAGCAAGCAGGGTAAACGAGTGGCGAGTTTGTTGCGTTGTTGAAGAAACACGGAATCGAGTTTGATGTGAAATATGTTTTGGCTAGGTGGCGCACCTACGGTGCTCGCGATTTATCGACCAACGATCCCGATGAAGCTAAGCCGTGAGAGGTGCGCTCTCGCGAATGGTTGGCGCCATCTTCAACCGATTGAGGGCCAACTCCAGCAGCCGGTCATCGAACAGGTTTTGTTTACGTTGGGCGGCTCCCTTTCCGCCAGGCCATTTCGCGAGGCCTTCACGAATCGAACGCAAGTTGGCCTCGTATCCTCCCTTCTCTACGAGCCAATCAACGGTGGAGAGAAGCTCCATTCCTAGCGGCGATTCATATCCATCAATGAGTTTGGCAGTTGCTTCAAGCGGTCGAAGGTACGCTCTGGCTTGCTCACTATGCAGATATTCGTCCACCTTGACGCGGCGCGAATCATCAAACCAAATCAGATCGAAGGGACTGGCATCACTCAGCCGCTTCTCAGAATGCAAGTAACTTCCGTCCAAGCCATTGAGCAAGTGCCGTAATCGCTCCGCATAGGGACCGTATTTGTTAGGTGAGAAACGAAGATCCAGAGGGTCTTTGAGACCCATCGCCAATATGGAGGACTGAAGGAACCAGGCGAGCTTCTGGACCTCAAGGTTGGTACATTCCAGGCCGAGCACACCATAGCGCCGGCAGAGTTCGGCAATCAGTGCGCGCGCCGGCGTCAGCTTCTCGATTCCCTCGGTTTTCGAAACGTTCTGATAGGTACGGGTCGGCGTATATACCAAGACTTCAACATCCCGCAATTGCGTGAGTGCTGCTTCAATTTCGCGACGAACATCAATCCATTCCAGCCCACCGTTTCCGCACCCCAGGGGCGGAAGTGCTATCGAGCGGATTTTTTTCTCTTTGATGACTCGCAGAAGATCACGGAGACCGTCGTGAATCCATTCGATGCGGGAGTCGCCGCGCCAATGCTTCTTCGTGGGGAAATTGATGATCCACCGCGGTTGGACCAGTCCTTTATTCTCGGTGACAAACATGCGTCCAACGTGCACTCTCTTGTTTTCGCAGGCATGCTTGTAGGCTTTCGTATTCTCGGGGAAGGCCTCGCTGAACATCAGGGCGATGCCCTTGCCCATAACTCCGACTTCGTTGACGGTGTTGACCAACGCCTCTGCCGGGGCCTGGAGCAGGTTGCCTTGGACGTATTTGATCATCAGAGGTACCAACCCGGTTTACAGAGAACCTGTTTCGGAAGCTCTAGTTTAGCACATTCTGCTTCGATTTTTCTTCGCTCCTCGTTTCGACAGCATATGATCCCGAGAACTGCTGCTAGCGGGAGGTGCTTGTAAATCAGCGCCTCGGCCTGGTACCGCTCGACCTTTCCCGGGTCGTCGGGGTCTCGACGGAAGTCGCGAGCCTGAAGTCTCGGCCAATCGATTTGATCAAGCCTGTCAAGGTCGTTGTAGAACTCCGCGGCCTGAAGATACGCGTGTCGGTCGCTGAATACAAATGTAATCCCCTGGTTGTGCACTTCGCGTAACGACGATACGAGTATGGCAATTTCCTCCATCGGGCGCTTCGTCACACCGTTGTAGCCTGTTTTGATGTTGTAGAGCATCGGTGAATATGGAGTGAAATAGAACGGGATGTAATCACTGAGAGTCCCGTAGGGATGAACGGGCACATCTCGTGTCGTTCGACGGGAGATAAGTTCGGCGTTGCCGATTTGGACGTAATTGGGGTCGGAATGATGGCTGTTGCTACAGTGAAGGCCGTTCCGGAGAATCCACGGTACGTTCGCAACGTGCGTAATTCGGAAGATGAGAGCTTTTTCGGGGCTGAGATTGCTCATATGCTCTTTAAGGCCGTTTCCATTCTGAACAAGCGTTTCTGTCCAGCGGCGCGAAAACAACTAGAGTATACCAATCGACATTGCGCTCCCGCGCCAGCAGTAACTCGTTGCCAAGATGGGGCGCTGCCCGCCGCGGCGGGCGCCTTGACGCGAAAAGGCTCAAGGGCCTAGGGAGGGTTGGCTTCGGAGGTGGGGAGGGATTTGATTAGGGAGGAGAGTTCGAGGATTTCGAGGTGGGGAGGGCAGTCGGGCCAGTTGTGGCGCCAGCAGACGATGACGTCGCAGCCGGTGAGGGAGTGGCCGTGGTCGCGGAAATTGCGGCTCTCGAATTCAAATTCGAGGTGGACGCGCTGCCAGCGCTCGGGAGCGATCTGGCGCTTGGCTTCGCAGTCCGGGAAGCCGGATTGCACGGCTTCGACGGTGTAGCCAAGTTCTTTGGCGACCATACCGAAGAGCAGCACGACGCCTTGTTCGTTGACCGGCTCGTGGCGGAGGCCGCGAAAATCCATGGGCTGGCCGTAGGTTGGGCGGTGGTCCAAGGGCGGGTGGCGAAGTTTGGCGGGCTGAGGCTTAGATGGGGATTGCCGGTTCGGCGGGGTGTTAGGTGGCGCACCTACGGTGCTCACTGTTTTCTTGCTCTTTACCCAGCCCTGACGGGCTGGGCTAAAGGGTGACGCGCCTCCGGCGCTTCTGGATCGGAGACGGGAGTTGGCGAGTGCCTGGGACGCGCTCCCGACCGGGTCGGGACAAGTTCCGCGCGCCCCTACAGGTCCAGGATGAACGGGCTTTGGTACGGAGACAGGCAGGAGGGCTACGACGTCGGCCCATTCCGGTTTGCCCTGGGCAAAATTGCGAAAAACCTCGGGAAGCCGCGACCAGGTGCCGAAGCGGCGCTCGAAGGTGCGGTGATCGAATTTTCCGAGATGACGGTAGACACGGCGGGTGGGGATTTTATGGTTTCTGCGGACAGCGCAGCCCCAATCTTCGAGTAGTTCGCGGTCCTCGAGGCGCAGGTTCAGGGTGTTCGGGCGAAGTCCCGCAGCCCGGACGGCCTCATTCCAAGTGGGGAAGAATTGCGCGACGTGATGCTCGGAGATTCCGGAGAGGGAGGCGAATTCGGAGCGCGACGGTGCGCGGCCAGCTCCCCTGGCGATGGCGACCAGCGAATCCAGAATGTGCTGCTTGTCCGGCGGTGGTCTCATGGGGCGTTCGCTATTTACTGATGTTGGAAGAAACGATCTGGGATTATAGCACGATGGGTTGTGGGTTCGGTTGGTTGCCGGGATTTCATGGCCTGAGGCGCGCGATGGAGCAGAATGTCTCGCTGTGCTCGAAATGACTGGTGGGTTTTTACTCAACCAAACGGAATTCAATTCGCACGCGGGCGGGAAAGTCCACCGGCTGGCCGTTGCGTTGCGCGGGCGTGAAGCGTATCCGTTTTGCGGCCTCAATGGCTTGCTCATCAAGACCGAAGCCCAGGCCGCTCACAACGCGGGTCACTTGCATTCGGCCGGAGGCGAGGAAGACCACCTCCAGAACGACGTCACCTTGCATTTTGTGGGCGCGCCCTTCGGGAGAATACGCGGGATTCGGCTTATACAGAATGGCGACACCCGCTGTCACGGCTCCCGCGGCACCGCCCCCTGCGCCCTTCCCGCCATTCCCGGAGCCGGCCGTGCCTCGCAGGCCCTGAGCGCCCCCGGTGCCGTTGCCAACGCCAGGACCGCCGGGCAAATTAGGGGAGCCTGCCTGGTTGATGTTGCCGCGCCGGTTGGGATCACCATGGCCGGGGAGTCCGTTCGGGTCGCCAAAGCCGCCGGTCTGCACTTTGTTCGCTGCCAATGTCCCTGGTCCAGGAGCGCCCGCGCCCGGATTGCCGGCTTTCACTTCCTCCTTGGGAGCCTTCGGCCCGTTCGACACTAGAACAATCTCTGTTGGTTTAATATTCGGCCTGAGCTCCACAGGCTTCTCTTCCACCGTGCGCACCTTTGGCAGCACAGGTTTCAGATTCACAAAGACGTGAGGCTGCTTGGGGTTTAATCGAGGCACCAACTCCGGAATTACTTGGGGCACTTCCGGCTTAATTTCTGGCGCCTTTGGCACAATTCTAGGTTTGATTTTTGGACGGGGTGGCGGCGCTGGAGGCTGCGGGGTTGCCGGCTGCACGGGGAGTTCTGTCACCGGTTGCATCAGCTCCACGACATCAAATTTCAGTGCCGTCTGCATGGTCTGGGGGAAAATCATGGGACTCAAGAGCAGAAGGCCGAGGAAGACCAATTGTCCCGCGGCGCTCCAGCCGATCTGGTTCCACCGCGGCTCTCCGTCGGGTAGAAGCTCGAAACGCGCGGAAACGTTTCTTCTGGCGATCGCGCCCGGGCTTGCGAGAAAAGCCGGGCTTTTTAACGGCGTCGGGTTCTTTCCGATTGGCTTCGGCTCTCCTTGGGGGCGCAGAGGCGGGGCTTTTCTTTCGAAAACCGGCGTGTGGATTCCGGCGGGCCGCAGTGGAACTGACCTTGTTTCGATAATCCCGGGTGCGGGAGCCAAGCCTCTCAGCGGTGGCGGGGTCGTGCGGTTGGGGATTGGTTCCACTCCCACGTGCATTGCAACGGGTTTTGATTCAAGGATCCGGGGTGCAGGGGCGAGGCTCTTGCGGTTGGGATTTAATTCTACGGCGGGGCGCAGGGGAGTTGGCCTTGATTCGGCAATCCCGGGCGGCGCCAGGCTCTGCTGACTGGGGTCGGACTCCGCGATCGGGCGAGGTTTAGGCGAGTTTGCCTCGAGCAGCGAAATATCGATCTCGCCAGGACGCGCGTAACCCCTGTGAAGACGGTCCTTTATGGAATCCCCCATAGTTGCAGGCTAGTCCGCACGCAGTGGGGTGTCATCTGTACAGAGGGTCAGTTTCAGGACAGGGCCCCTTGGGGTCCCTCTAGGGACGGAGGACCTGTTCGCGCTGGGTTTGTAAAATCGCAGCGGCTAGGTGCGATAAGAAGCATTGATGCGGACGTATTCCGCGGTGAAGTCGCAAGTCCAGTAGCGGGCTGTGGCTTTGCCTGCGTGCAGATCCACGATCAGCGGAACGTGGTCGGAGAGAAGTTTGTTGCTGGCGGCGCGCTCGTTGAAATCCAACGGCTGGCCGCGGCGCAGCACGGGAATGCCGGCCATTTTGATATCCACGCGCGAGGTGTCGAACCAAACGCCGGAACGTCCCGCGGCGGCGAAAATGCGGCCCCAGTTCGGGTCGCCGCCTGCGAACGCCGTTTTCACGAGTGGAGAGGTCGCGATGGTTTCCGCGATACGTTTCGCTGCTGCTTCCGTCTTGGCGTGGCGCACTTCGATTTCGATTACGCGCTGCGCACCTTCGCCGTCGGCGACGATTTGCAGAGCCAGGGATTGACAAACTTCTCCGAGCGCGGTGGTGAAGGCACGATGCGCGGAGGTTCCGGCTTTGATCGACGGCGCGCCGGCTTCGCCGTTGGCGAGAACGAGCAACGTATCGTTTGTCGAAGTGTCGCCGTCCACGCTGATGGCGTTGAACGTGCGCGAGGTCACGTCGCGAAGTGTTTTCTGCAACAACGACGGAGCGATCTTCGCGTCCGTGGCCACAAACGCCAGCATCGTTGCCATGTTCGGATGAATCATCCCCGCGCCTTTGGCGCAGCCCACGAGATGAATCCGTTTCCCGGCCATCTTGAAGGAAGCCGCAGCGGTTTTCGGCCGGGTGTCCGTGGTGCAGATGGCCAGTGAGAGTTCCGCGAAGGAGCGCGCTGAGGGGCGGCGAAAACGTGCGATGACCGGCAGCGCGCGAAGAATTTTTTCGAGCGGCAGCGGAACGCCAATGACGCCGGTGGAGCAGACAAACAATTCCTGCGGGGTGCAGCCGATGCGTTTGGCGGCTTCGGCAACGGTGCGAACCGCCGCGGCGTGGCCCTCGGCTCCCGTGGCACAGTTGGCGTTGCCCGCGTTGACGACCACGGCGCGCATACGGCCTTTCGAGGCGCGCAAATTTTCTTTGGAGATCAGGACGGGTGCGGCGACAACGAGATTCTGCGTGAAGACCGCGGCGGCCGACGCGGGGACGTCGCTCGAAAAAATCGCCAGGTCGAGCGCGCCGGTTTTCTTCAAGCCGCAAGCGGTCGCGGCGAAGCGAAAACCGCGCGGCAATGATGCTTCTGAGAGAGCGTGCTTCATCAAACTTTTGTTCTGGGGGACATCCGCGTGACTAGCGCGCCGCTCCCGGAAGGGACCTCCGATCCTCCGCGACGGTCGCGAGAGTGCTGAATTGACTTGCGGTTTGCAGGCTCATGGCTTGGCTCCTGTTTTGGTTGCTTTTTTGTTGAGGCGTCTTTCCAAATTCGCGACGGCGTCATCGACACTTTCAGGCGCGGTGCCGCCGGGAACTTTTTTCGCGGCCAGCGCCGCTTCAACACTCAGGCTCTTGGCGAAATCGGCTTCAAACGCCGGCGAAATCTTCCTGAGAGTTTCGAGAGGTAGCGCGGTCCACGGAACATTTTGCTTTTCCGCTTCGCGCAAAACTTTTCCGACGATATCGTGCGCCTGGCGGAAAGGAATTCCCTTGTGCACCAAGTAGTCGGCAGCTTCGGTGGCCAGCAGCGCGGGATTGGAAGCGGCGGTGCGCAAACGCTCGACATTGAATTTTGTGGAGGCGACCGCGCCCGCAGCAACCGCGAGCATGTCTGCGACCTGGTCGTGCGCGGCGAACAGCGCTTCTTTGTCCTCCTGCAAATCGCGTTGGTAGCTGGTCGGCAGGCCTTTCAGTGTCGTGAGAAGAGCGACGAGGGCGCCAGTGATCCTGCCGGATTTGCCGCGGATGAGTTCCCACGCGTCAGGATTCTTCTTCTGCGGCATGAGGCTGCTGCCCGTCGAGTATTCATCAGGGAGAATAACGTACGAAAACTCCTGCGATGCGAACAGAACGAAATCCTCGGCCAAGCGCGAAAGATGCGTGGCGATGCCGGTGAGGGCGAAAAGATAGTCGAGCGCGAAGTCCCGGTCGCTGACGGCGTCCAGGCTGTTCCCGGTGATGCGGGAAAAGCCGAGCTCGCTGGCAATCGCGTTGCGGTCAATGGCGAAGGAATTTCCAGCAAGCGCACCGGAACCCATTGGACACGAGTCTGCGCTGGCGGAAGCGTGTTGAAGGCGAGTGACGTCGCGCGCGAAAGCTTCCGCGTGCGCGAGCAGAAAGTGCGAGACCAGTATTGGCTGGGCGTGCTGCATGTGCGTCATGCCCGCCATCGGCACATTACGATTGGCTTTCGCCTGCAACAGAAATGCGTTCAGCATGTCTTCCAGGGCCTGCTGGATTTGTGCGGCCGCATCGATGACGAACAAACGGAAATCGGTAGCGACAAGCTCGTTGCGGCTGCGCCCGGTATGCAGCTTCCAGCCGAGCGGCCCGAGCTCTTCAACGAGCGCTTTTTCGACAAAGTGGTGCACGTCCTCCGCATCGGCGCCGGACTTTTCGAGCCAGGCAGCGTCGGTCTTGGCGCGCTCGGAAATCTTGTCGAGCGCAGCGAGCGTTTGCTTCACTTCGGTTGCGGTGAAAATACCGATGGGCACAAGGGCTTTCGCCCACGCACGATCGACGGCAAGCTCGTAAGGCAAGAGACGGCAATCGAACGCAAACGAACGCTGAAACGCGTCGAATCGCTTATTAGGCTCGCGTTCGAAGCGCCCCCCCCACAGCCGGTCGTCTTTGCGTTCGGTCATTCGTTACTCGCAGGACAGGCATTCTTGCCTGTCCCGGTCTTGGCGTCGTTCAACACAAAATCGACAGACAAGAATGTCTGTCCTACTTATTGCCCTCGGCCTTGGCTTTAGGCCGGACGGTAACGGGCAATGCAAACAAATTGATGAAACCCTCGGCGTCCTTGGGGTTGTAGCGGCCCATGGTGAAACTGGCGAGGTCGGCACGATAAAGCGAGAAAGGAGAAACGCGCTTGGTAATGTTAAGCGTGCCCTTCCAGAGTTTGAGGCCGACGGCGCCGGTGACGCGCTGCTGCGCGACATTGAAAAATCCGTCGAGAGCCTCGCGCAGTGGCGAGAACCACAAACCATAATAGACAAGCTCGGCGTAACGTCCGGCGAGAGCTTGCTGGAAATGTGCGGTTTCGCGATCCACGGTGAGCCGTTCAAGCTCCTGATGCGCTTTGACGAGCAGCGTGCCGCCGGGAGTCTCGTACGCGCCCCGGGATTTCATTCCGACCAAACGGTTTTCGACGAGATCGGTCCGGCCGATACCGTGTTTTGCGGCGATCTCATTGAGCGTGTTAACGAGATCGACGGGGCCGAGTTTTGCGCCATTCACGGAAACGGGAGTGCCCGATTCGAATCCGATTTCAACTTCTTCGGCTTTGTCCGGAGCTTTTTCCGGCGCAACGACCCATTGCCACATCGCTTCGCTGGGCGCGTTGGCGGGATCTTCGAGTTCGCCGCCTTCGTGGCTGAGGTGCCAGATATTGCGGTCGCGGCTGTAAATATTTTTCTTGCTCTGCTCGACGGGAACGTTGTGTTTCTGCGCGTAGGCGATGGCGTCCTCGCGGGAATCGATGTCCCACTCGCGCCAAGGCGCGATGATTTGGACGTTGGGCGCAATCGCTTTATAGGCCAGTTCGAATCGCACCTGGTCGTTGCCCTTTCCTGTGCAGCCGTGAGAGAGACCGTCGGCGCCGAGCTTTAGCGCGATTTCCGCCTGGCGTTTGGCGATCACGGGCCGCGCCATGGATGTCCCGAGCAGGTAGGTGTGTTCGTAAATCGCTCCGGCGCGCAGCGTCGGCCAGATATAGTCGCGAACAAATTCCTCCCGCAGGTCTTCGACGTGCGCGGAAGAGGCGCCGGTAGCCAGCGCTTTTTTGCGCGCCGCTTCCAGATCCTCCTGCTGGCCGACGTCGCCGATCACGGCGATGACTTCGCAGCCGTAGTTTTCCTTGAGCCAGGGAATGATGATGGAAGTGTCGAGTCCTCCGGAGTAAGCGAGCACAACTTTTTTCGGTTTATTCAATTGCGGTTTCACAATTCCTCTCTTGCGTTTTGGTGTTTCCGAAAGAGGGCGCAGGAATCCTGCGCCCCTACAAAAAGATTTCGAAACGATGCGGTGGCGAACATCGATAGATCAGAACAAAGTATGCAGGATGGCTTTCTGCACGTACATGCGATTCTCGGATTGATCGAGGACGAGCGAATGCGGGCCATCGAGGATTTCCGGCGTAACTTCCAGGCCGCGGTGCGCCGGAAGACAGTGCATGAACACGGCGTCCGGGGCAGCGAGCGACATCAGCTCGGCATTCACCTGATAGGGCTGGAAGACGGTGTTTCGCACCTGGCCCTCGGATTCAAATCCCATGCTGGTCCACGCGTCGGTGTAGACGCCCATAGCGCCGGCGACCGCCTCGCGTGGATCGGTCAGCAATTCAATTTTGGCTTTCGTTTCGCGAGCCACGCGCTTGCCATCAGCAACCACTTCAGGCAAAGGCGCGTATTCCGCTGGGGTAGCAATGCGCAGATGAACGCCGAGACGCGCGGCAAGATAGATCAGCGAATGGCAGACGTTGTTGCCGTCACCAACATAGGCAAGTTTGAAGCCGCGCAAGGCGCCGAATTTCTCCTCCAGGGTGAAGAAGTCAGCGAGCGCCTGGCAAGGATGAAATTTGTCAGAGAGCGCGTTGATCACCGGAATGCTGGCATTCGCGGCCATTTCTTCGAGGACACGCTGGTGGTAAACGCGGGCGACGATGCCATGCACCCAGCGTTCGAGATTCCGCGCGACATCGGCGATGGATTCGCGCGCGCCGAGAGAGGCGGACGCCTGAGTGTGGTCGAGGAAAACGACGGCGCCACCCATGCTCTGGATGCCGACGTCGAAGGTCACGCGCGTGCGGAGCGAAGGCTTTTCGAAAATCAGCGCGATGAATTTGCCGTGGAGCGTGGAAGCGTAACGCACGGGGCGGGCTTTGATATCCGCCGAGAGTTGGAGGAGTTCGCGGGTGTGCGCGGGACTCCATTCGGCTCCGGTCAGGAGATCGTTTGACAATGAAATAGGTGCAGCGAGTGCGGTCGTGGTCATGGAATCACCTTGCCGCGGCGTGAGCGGCGGGCTTGGGATTTGCGAGCTTGCCGGTGTCGGAAGCAGCGGACTGCCTTGGGGTCGTTGCCAGGACGAGTTCGAACAGCCGGAGAAATTCGCGGACCTGCGCGCGGGAAATGATAAACGGCGGCAGGAGGCGCAACGTAAAATCGTGAGTGCAGTTGATGAGCAAACCGCGCTGCATGGCTTCAGAAACGAAAGGCGCGCCCTCGACGGAGAGTTCGATACCGATCATCAGGCCTTCGCCGCGGATTTCGCGGATGAAATCGAACCGGGCGGCGAGCTTGGCAAGCCCGTCGCGCAACTCCGCGCCGCGCGCGGAAATATTTTCGAGGAGTTTTTCCTCCTCGACGATAGTCAGGAATTCGAGGGCCACGGCACATGCCAGCGGACCGCCGCCAAACGTGGTGCCGTGCATACCGGGGGAAACGCGCGAGGCGACGGCTTCCGTGGTGAGAATGGCGCCGAGGGGAAGACCGGCGGCGAGGGGTTTCGCAACCAGGGCAATATCGGGCTTCGAGGAAAACCTCTGATAGCCGAAGTATCGGGCGGTACGCCCCAGGCCGCATTGAATTTCGTCGGCAATTAAGAGAGCACCGCGTTGGGTTGCGAGAGAGCGAGCGCGATTCCAGAAAGCTTCGGTGGCGGGATAGATGCCGCCTTCTCCCTGAAAGGTTTCCAACAGAATGGCGCAGACGGTATCGTCGAATTTAGCTTCGATATCCGCGACGTCGTTGAAACGGACGAATTCGACTCCGGGAACAACGGGAGCGAACGGCAAGCGGTATTTTTCCGTGGCGGTAAGGCTCATGGCGCCAAACGTGCGCCCATGAAAAGAGTTTTCCATGGCGAGGAAGCGGTGCTTCTTCGGAACAGTTCCCGGAGCATCATTGGATTGGCGGCCCAAGAGCCGCGCCAGCTTCATAGCGCCATCGATGGCTTCGGTGCCGCTATTGGTGAAGAAAACGCGATCCAGCCCAGACCAAGAGGCGAGTTTGCGGGCCAGCGGGCCCTGGAAGGCGTTGTGGTAGAGGTTGGAGAGATGAATCGCGCGCGCGGCCTCGCGCCGGATGACCTTGACGATGCGGGGATGCGCATGGCCGAGCGCATTGACGGCAATGCCGCCAAGAAAATCGAGGTACTTCTTGCCAGCGGAATCGAAGACGTAAGCGCCGCGCCCGCGGGTCAGGATCACCGGCTGGCGCTTGTAGGTGGGCAGGAGGAACTGCTCGGCATCAAGCAGCCGCGCGTCCGGCTTGGCAGTGCGCGCAACGGCAGGTTTTGCTTTGCGAACTCGCCGCAATACAGAAAGTCTTTTGGACGAAGTAGACATCATGCCGCCGAGAGAGCCGCGTGCGCGGCAGACAATGGTTCGCGAAGGACGCGCGTGCCGGGAACGGAGGTTACTTCCTCCGCGTGGGAGGCCAGAAGCAACGCTTCGGGGGAAGCTCCGCCGACGATGCGGACCTGGCGGACACCGCCTTCGATGGCGCGCTTGGCGGCTTCGAGTTTCAAAACCATGCCGCCGGAAACGACGCGGCACTGGACCAAGCGTTCGATCTCCTGGCAGGTCACCGCGGAAAGCACTCGTTCACCATCGAGAACGCCAGCCACGTCGGTGAGATAAATCAGCTGATCGGCGTCGAGAAATTCCGCGCAAGCCGCAGCCATGTGATCGGCGTTGATGTTGTAAAGCTCGTTGTCCGCTCCGATGCCGAGGCAGGGCGCAACGGGCAGGAGCCCCTCCCGCCAGAGCGATTCGATGAACGGTCGATTTAGTCCGGTGAGGTAACCGACAAAACCGAGGCTGCCTTCGACTTCGTTGTGTACCATGGGCTCGGCGACGAAACATTGCGCGTCCGCGGCGGAGATTCCGACAGCGGGCTGACCCTCGGCGGAGATCGCGGCGGCCAGCTTTTTGTTGAGGAATCCGGCAAAAACCATCACTGCAACATCGCGCGTCTCGCGGTCCGTGACGCGCAGGCCGGAAACAAATTTGCTTTCGATGGCCATGCGCTTGAGAGTAGCGGTGAAAAGCCTGCCGCCGCCATGCACGACGAGGATCTCGTGGCCTTCCTGCGCCAGCGCCACGACTTGCCGCGCGAGAGAGCGCACCGTATCGTCGTCTTCGAGCAATGCACCCGCGAACTTAATTACTGTTCTCATTGAAGTGAGGTCTGCTCCTGAATACCCAGCATATGGTTGAGATTTTGTACAGCCTGGCCGGCAGCGCCTTTACCAAGATTGTCGAGACAGGAAATGACGACCAGACGACGGCCCGAATTATCGAGTGCGAAGCCAAGATCGCAAAAATTCGTGTGCGCCACGTGCTGCAACTCCGGCAATGTCCCCGCAGGCCAGATGCGGACCATGGGACGTCCCGCGTAAAACTTGCGGAAGAGCGTCTCGACATCGGCGGCCGATTGTGGTGCGGCGAGGGTGACGTAAATGGTGGAAAGGATGCCGCGCGCGAGCGGTAGCAGATGCGTGGAAAACACAACTTGCGTTTCGCTTAAGCCGGTGTGCTCGAGAATTTCCGGCGTGTGGCGATGCGTGAAGAGACCGTAAGCCTTGAAATTTTCATCCACCTCGACGAAATGGAGATCACGGCGAGGGTCCTTGCCCGCGCCGCTCGCGCCGGACTTGCAATCGCAGACGACGCTCGAATCCGAGGCAATCCAGCCTGCTTCCGTCAGCGGGCGGAGAGCGAGAATCACGCTCGTGGCGTAGCAGCCGGGGTTGGCAACCAAACGGGCGCCGGCGATTTCGCTCGCGTAAAGCTCGGGAATGCCGTAAACCGCTTCGCCAAGCCATGCGGCGTGCGGCGCGGGAAGCTTGTACCAGGAGGTGAAGGTTTCCGCCTCGCGAAACCGAAATGCGCCGCTCAAATCCACGACGCGAAGGCCCGCATTGATCAGGGCCGGCGCCAATTCCGCAGATACCTCATGCGGTGTGGCAAGAAATGCGGCGCCCGCGTTGCTCGAAGCAATCGCGTCAACTGAAAGAGTGCGGAGGGGAGCTTCACCCCAGCCGCGAAACTGAGGGAAGAGTTCGGCGAGGCATTTCGCAGCATTGGTTTCGCGCACGTAAAAGACGGGATGTTCCAGCTCCGGATGACGCAAAAGGATGCGCGCCAATTCCAGGCCGGTATAGCCGGTGACACCGACGACGGCGATTTGGCGGGGGTTTCTCATTTCACCAAAGCTTCGATCTTTTTTTGCAGAGATTCGCGGGTTTTTTTGTTCGGCGTGATGATGAGGACGGTGTCATCACCGGCGATGGTTCCGGCGATTTCCGGGAACTTTGCGCCGTCGACGGCGGCGGCCAGGGGCTGCGCCCCGCTCGGAGGCGTTTTGAGAACGAGTAGATTTTCCGCCGGCCGGATATCGAGAAGAAACTCGCCGAGAGCCCGCGCGAGGGGAGGCAACGGAGCGGCTTCTTCCGGCAACGCGGAGGTTTGTTTGTAGCCTTCCTGCGTCTTTACCAGGCGGAGCTCCTGAAGGTCGCGCGAAAGAGTGGCCTGCGTCACACGGAGTTTTTGCGCGGCCAGCCGCCGGCGCAGCTCTTCCTGATTGGCGATGCGCTGGTCGGTGACCAGGCGAAGGATCTGGCCGTGGCGAAATGTCTTATGCGTGCTCATCTGGATGCGGCCCGGAGGCCGCCTGTATTTTTATACATGGGAGTGCATACTCATGTCAATGGGAATTTGAGAACTTTTTGCGCACCCGGCGGCCAATACCGCGAGACAAGGCAGGAGCGCCTCATGTAAGATTCGTTGCACCGGTGCGAGGCGCACTGGATTTTCTCCGCCGGTGATGTAACTTATCTCTTAGCACTCTGGGCCGCATGGGAACGCCTTGCCAAATCGCGGGATGCAAGAACGACTCGCCGCCGGCACTCGCCGAGCAGAAGCTCTGCGTCCTGCACTTTACCCTGGCGCTGGAAACGAGCTGCGCGGAGATGCGCCGCGAGACGGCTCTCGGCAATGCGCCGCAGGAACGCCAGCGGGAAATCATGAAATTCATCACCGAGCACGGTGAACGCCTGGCACGCGTGGCCACCAGCGGCCTGCACCTCACGGACGACCTGAAGGCCCGCATCCTGAGCACTTTTTTGACGCTGATGAATCTACGGGAAAACCTCGACCGGGCGGGTATGCGGAGTTCGTTCGGGCGCTCCGGGCATCCTCCTCGCTGAATCGCAACCCCTGAAGCAGAAGAGGAACGAAAGATCAGGCGCCGAGGTAGCGCGCGTAGAGAGAACGTGCGACGGAGGGATCTTTGGTGCCTTTGAGGATGGCTCGCCCGTCGGCAAAGACGGTCACTTCGTAGGGCGCAACACGGAAGCGAAGCAAGAAATCATTCTGGCGGACGTCTTCGACGATCGGCCTCAAGCGAAGCCCGAGAGCAGTCAGATCAATCGTGCGGCTGTGTTCGTGAATCTGCACGGAATCTCGGCCACACAGGGTGATATGCGGCTGCGATTGGCCTTGCAGATAGGTGAAATCACGTTTTGCGCAGGCGCGGCAGGTGGGGTTGCGAGCCACGCGAATCGATTGCATGTGCCCGGTCCAGACGTCGCAGGAGATTAACCGCCCGTGAAGAGCCTCGGTGCGGCCCGCCAGAAGCTTCAAAGCTTCGGCGGCCTGGAGCGAAGCGATCAGATTGACGATGGGGCCCAGCACGCCGATGGTGTCGCAGGTTTCTTCGAGGCCTGGCGGGGAGTCGCCGCTCTCGAGAAGACAAGCGAGGCAAGCGGTCAGGCCCGGGCGAATGGTCATGGTCAGGCCGTAGCTGGCAACGCCGGCGGCGTAGATCCAGGGGAGATTGGACATCACGGCAAAGTCGTTGATCAAGAAGCGCGTTTCAAAATTGTCGGTACCGTCGAGGAGCAGTTGCACTCCGCTGAGGAGTTCATCGGCGTTTTTCGGGCTCAGATCGGCGACCAGACCTTCCACGGCGACGGTCGAATTGATCGAACGCAGCTTGCGCTCGGCCGCGACAGCTTTTGGAAGCGCCAGCAGAGCATCCGATTCGTCAAAGAGAGTTTGACGCTGCAAATTTGAAGGCTCGACGAAATCACGGTCGATGATTCGAAGATAGCCGACGCCGGCGCGAACAAGAAAGTTTGCGGCAGCGGCGCCGATGGCACCGCACCCGACGATAGCCACGCGTGAAGCCAGCAGGCGGCGCTGGCCTTCCGGGCCGATCCCGGCGAAGAGCATCTGGCGCGAGTATTTATCCTGGAGAGAATCGTCCACGAACGGTGCGGCCCCGGCAGGCTCTGCCGGCAAGCCTGTAAGTAACATGATAGCCCCAAAGGAGACAGGAGAGGCAACGTCGCTGTGCTACGCTTCGTCTGAGCGATTGGAAGCATGAAAATGAGCAGGCGCAATGGGTTGCGGGGGATTATCACGCTCGCGCTCCTGATAGGGGCCGGGCCCACGCGCGCGCAGGCGCCGCAAGAGACACCCCCGGTGAATCCCACGGCGGAACCTCCCCGAATTGCCGCAATCCGCATCGTGAGAGAAGACGGCCATGTCTTATCGGAAGCGCCGAGGGGAATCACCCTGGAAACCGGAAAACCGCTGGATCGCGGGAAAGTCGCGGAAAGTTTGCGGTCGCTTTACCGTACGGGCGATTACGCCGATCTCCGAGCGGTTCTCACAACGGTGCCAGATGGAGTGCGGCTGGACTTCGTGGTGCGGGAGAATCTATTTTTCAACCAGGTGCGCATTGAAGGCCTGGCAGCCCCGCCAAGCGATGCCTCGGCGGCGGCCGCGATGCAGCTGGCGTTGGGCCAACCGTACCGGCAGACGACGGTCAGCGAAGCGGTCGAGCGGTTGCGCGAGACGCTGCGGGAAGAGGGCTTGTACGAGGCGGAAGTCTCCGCAGAAACGGTTCCGCATGCGGAAACGCATCAGATGGACATCGTTGTGCATATCAAGCCGGGACCGCGCGCGCGCGTCGGCGGCATCGAACTAAAGAATCAGACGGCTTACGGTGATGCGGAAATCCTTTCGCGATTGAAGATGAAAGTAGGCAGCCCGATTACTTCGGAGCGGCTGCAGCGCGGGACGGAACGGATTCGCAAGTTTCTGGTCAAGAAGGGCCACCTGAGCGGGCGGGTAGCGGTGCATCGGGGCGATTATGCCGTGGCGAAGAATGTGGTTCCGCTCAGCCTGGAGGTGACAGAAGGCCCGCGCGTGCAGATGGAGGTGACGGGGGCAAAGTTCTCCGCTGGGGAGCTCAAGCGATTGATACCGATTTATCAGGAAGGCGCGGTGGACGCGGACCTTCTGGAAGAAGGCAAGAAGAACCTTCGGGAGCGCCTGGAGCGCCAAGGATATTTTGATGCACAGGTGGACTACAAAATCGAAGCGCACGAAGTGCAAGCCAAGAAAGCCAATTGGCAGGGAACGGAAGAACGGATTACCTACACCGTCAAAAGGGGCGGGCGCCACAAACTTGTGGGCATCGAGATCGAAGGGAACCGGTACTTCAGCACGGAACTATTGAAGGGGCGCCTGCAGATTTTCGGCGGAGCGTTCGGATCGCCCGGGCGTTTCAGCCAGCGGCTGGTGGAATCCGATGCGCAGTCCATGCTCAACCTATACCAAGCGAACGGTTTCCTCGAGGCCAAAGTCGAACATCAGGTCCAAGACGATTACCAAGCCAAAGAGGGTGATTTGCTCATTCGTTTTATGGTGCAGGAGGGGAAGCAAACCCGAGTTGCATCCCTGGCGATCGAGGGAATTCGCGCGTTTAAAGAAGAGGAACTCCTGGGCGTGATCGGCTCGACCCCCGGGCAGCCTTATTCCGATTTCAGCGTGACCACCGACCGCGACAATATTCTCGCGCTTTACTTCAATGAGGGTTTCCCGGAAGCCAGCTTTACAGCCGCTGCGGAACGCGTTCCTGCAGCCGGGACTGCGCCGAAACCGGCTGCCGATGCGGGCGCCGCCATTGCTCCGCAAACTGAAAAGAAGGAAGCGAAAGAAAAAGAGTCCAGGACTGCGATTGAGCAGGCGGACGCCGTCCGGCTGGTCTACCGCATCCAGGAAGGCCCGCAAACTCGCGTGCGACGGATTCTGTTCGGCGGCTATGAGCACACGCGGCCTGGCGTGGTCCGCCGCGAAGTGCACATCAAAGTGAATGAACCGCTGCGCGAGGGCGACGTCGTGGAAGCGCAAAGGCGGCTGTACAACCTCGGCGTATTCAATCGCGTGACGATTGAACCGCAAAATCCCAACGGAACAGATCCGGATAAAGACATCGCCGTGCTCGTCGAAGAAGCCAAGCGCTTCACACTTGCCTACGGCGGCGGATTCGAAGTTCAGCGGCTCGCCAGCACGACGAATCCGACCGGGGGACAGGTGCAGGCAGCGCCCCGCGGAATTCTGGAAGTCAGCAAGCTGAATCTGACGGGCCGCGCGGACTCCCTGTCGCTCAAATTGCGCGGAAGTACAATTGAAGACCGCGCGCTGCTGGGCTATTCCATCCCCAATACCTTCGGGGATCCGCACTTCAGTTCTCAGGCGACCGTATACACGGAAAAAACGCAGGATATCAACACCTTCACGGAAATGCGCTATGAGGGAGCGGTGCAGTTGACCGACCAGGTGACGCCGCGGACGACGGTTCTGTTTGCCTACACGTTTCGAAAAGTATTGGTGTCCAATCTGAATTCGCATATCGCGCCGGAGCAAATTCCTCTGTTCGAACAGCCGACGCTGGTCTCGCAGTTTGGAGTGACCTGGTTCCGTGATACGCGGGATAATCCGGCCGACGCCAGCAAGGGCAGTTTCAACAGCGCCGACTTCAGTGACGCCGATACCTATTTTGGTTCCAGCGCGAGCTTCCTGCGCCTCTTTTTTCAGAATTCCACCTACTACCCAATCAAACGCCGGTTTAGTTTTGCGCGTTCGACGCGTTTTGGAATACTCGCGCCGTACCGGGACACTGTTTCCCCGAAGCTACTGCCACCCGCCCCGGGAGCGTGCATCCCCGGCGCAGTGGCTCCGGGTCCACTGCCAACCATCATCCCCCTACCGGAGCGGTTTTTCGGCGGAGGCGGCACCTCGCTGCGAGGGTTCGCTCTCAATCAGGCCGGGCCACGCGATGCCTGCACCGGTTTCCCCATTGGAGGCCAGGCAATCCTTATCTTCAACCAGGAATTCCGTTTCCCGATGCGCCTGCCATTTGTGGGCACAGCGCTGGGCGGCGCCATTTTCTATGATGGAGGAAACGTCTACAGCCGGGTGAACCGCATCACTTTACGCCCCATGCTGCCGGCGTCCACGTTCGCGCTGCAAAATCCGGCGTTACCTCCAAGCGCAACCAATGTTCCGATGTGCGTTACGAACTGCACCAACGAACTCAATTACTTTGCACACACCATCGGCTTGGGGGTGAGATACAAGACGCCGGTGGGTCCGATTCGTGTCGATTTGGGGTATCAACTCAACCGGCCATCGTTCGTTATTCCCATCCCATGCCCGAGCACTGCCACCGGTTGCGTGTCTGGTTCGCTGGGCCAACAAGGCACGAGACTCCCGGGGTTTCAAATCTTTTTCAATCTGGGATCGACGTTCTGATGACAAGTCTTCCGATTCGCGTTGTTCTAGCAGCCGTGCTGGTGGCTAATGCGGCAGGGCTGATCGGCGCACAAGAGATTGTCGACCGCATCGTCGCGCGCGTTGAGAACGACATCATCTTGTTGAGCGACGTTCGCGCGCTCAGCCGCTACCAGCAGTTTTTGGACGGAAAATCGGAAACGGATGGTCAAATCCTCGACCGGCTAATCGATCAGTGGATCGTGCGAACGGAGGCGGATGTTTCGCACTTTCGTCAACCCTCCGAAGCCGACATCAACCGCAGCCTGGAGCTCCTGCGAAAATCGTTCGCCTCAACGGAGGAGTACGAAGCCAGGAAGAAGCAAGCCGGACTAAGCGACGTGGAAATACGGGAAATGGCGGCCGCGCAGCTGTACCTGAGCAACTACCTGGACTCCCGCTTTCGTCCCGGGGTGCAGATCGATCCGAAGACGATTGAGGATTTCTACGAGAAGTCGGTTGTGCCGCGCGCCAAAGCTCGCGGTCAGGAACCGCCGCCACTGGAAGACGCACGCGAACTCATCCAGGAGGCCCTGGTGCAGCGGGGCATTAATGATCAGGCCGATCAGTGGCTCATCGAGAGCAAAGCCCGCCTGCACATTGAGAGGTTTCTCGAGGAGACGGCGAAATGAGGCGCGCGAGCCGCCATCCGATCTGGAACTGGATCATTCACACGCCGTGGGTTTTGGCGGTACTCGCACTTACAGGCGTCATTGTTTTTTTCGGCACTGGTGCGGGCAATCCGCTTCTCCAACGGCTGCTTGTGAAGCGCCTGGAATTAATGACCGGGGGGAAGGTCGAGCTGCGTGCGATCTCCGTCCGGTGGCTCGCGATGCGTGTAACCGTGAAGGGGCTGGTGATTCACGGAAGGGAGCCCGCCGGCACGGAACCTTTTTTTACCGCGGAAGAAGTGCAGGCTGGCCTGCGCATTGACTCCATTTGGGGACGCAGGATTTCGTTGAGCGAACTGGTCGTCCAGCAGCCGCACGTACATATCCGTGTCGAAAGAAATGGCGCTTCCAATGTGCCCGTGCCCTCGCGGCCGCAATCACCAAACCAATCTACCCGTGACACGCTATTCGAATTGCACGTTGGGCGCCTGCTACTGGCCGACGGATGGATTCTCTACAACGATGTGAAGGCGCCGCTCACGGTGCATGGAGGCGATCTGGGGTTTTCGCTGGATGCCGGCGGTACGGCTGAGCACCCGTTGTATCTGGGCAACCTCGACTGGCATACGGTGCAGTTCACTTCCGGGCGCTATAGGCCGCTGCCTGTGGGTGTGTCGGCGAAGTTCACGCTCTGGCGCGATGGTTTCACGCTGGAGCAAGGAATATTTACCGCGGGGCACTCGCATCTGGATGCGCAAGCGGAATTGAATAGTTTCGCCAATCCGCATTGGAGTTTCCGCTACCGCGGCTGGGTCGAGTTGCTGGATTTTCGCGAAACCTTGCGCGAGCCAATGGTGCCGACGGGACGAGTGGATCTGCACGGAGAAGGCCAATTTTCTGAAGGCCGCTTTAAGGGCAGCGGGAATTATTCCGGGCACGAAATCGACTTGCCGTATGAAGTCTTCCATGTGAAGGGTCTTACCAGCCGCGGCAGCTATCGAATCGAGAACGGCAACCTGGAGGTGCCGGATTTTTTTGCCGGCGCATTTGGCGGCAAAGTGACCGGGCGTGTTTCGCTGCGCTTCGACGGATGGAAATTCCGCGCCGCGACGCACGTGGAAAACGTCAAGCTTGCAAGCGTTTTCCCGGCCATCGAACATGTCGATTTCCCGATCGACGAGCTGCATTGGGACGCCCGCCTCACAGCCGACACGGTGGAAACATGGACGGCTGCATTCGAACACTTTGATATTTCCGCGACAACCATATGGGATGCCCCCGAACAATTGGCCACGCACCATCAACCGGTGACGGCTGCCTGGAAATTGCGCTATCGCGCCGATCCCGACATTCTTTCCATCGCTTCGGGAGAATTCGAAACACCATCCTCGCGCGGGACACTTGACGGCGTTCTTGGCCCGCGGAATACACTGTTGAACCTGCGGTTTGAGACCGGAACGCTGGAGACCTACAAGGATTTCATCGACGGCTTGCGTGGCGCGACACCAGGTTCTGCGGAGGCGGCGAAACAAATTTCGGGAAGCGCGCGATGGGACGGCAAAATCCTGGACACCTCCGCTGGCACGACGTTTCAAGGGCACGTTCGCGGAGAGCGCGCTCGTTACGACGGCGTCTTCGTGGATTTCCTGGAGGGCGATCTGACCTACTCGCCTGCGGGGCTGGCGCTCGAGCGCGGACATGCCCGCAGCGGCGAAATGGAAGCGGATATCGAAGGAACTCTTGCCCTGAAAAACTGGACTTTCCTTCCGGAGAACGACTGGACTGCGGAAATGAGCTTCGAGAAAGTCCCGGCCGAAAGCCTCGAACAACTGCTCGGATTGTCTTATCCCGTTAAGGGCTTGCTGACGGGTCAGTTTCATGGGCGAGGCACTCGGGAACAACCCACTGTGACCGGCCTCTTCGATTTGGCCGAGGGCAAAGTCGCCGGACTGTCGTTCAATCGCCTTCGCGGACAACTGAGTGTTTCGGGAGATGAAGTGCGAATCGCCAATGCGGAGCTGCGATTTTTTCCGCCGGGAAAAGAAAATGGGAGAGGGGCGGGAATCATCACGGGTTCGGCGGGCTATCGTTTCGCGGATCAAACGATTTCGACGGATCTCGTCGGCGCGGCTTTGCCGCTTGAGAATATCGAAAAACTGCAGTCGCCGCGTTTTCCCGTGGGCGGGCAGGTAAGTTTCCGGCTGAAGACGAACGGTCCGATCCGGGCGCCGCAGGGCGATGGAACTTTTCGAGTTGTCGATCTACGGGTCGGCCAGGTTGTGATTGGCAGTTTCGACGGAAATCTGACGTCCGACGGGAACACGGCGCATCTTGAACTGGGATCCTCCATGACCACCGGAGAGATTTCCGGCGGTTACACGCTCGGCCTCGCCGATCCCTACCGGCTGAGCGGCAAAGTCTCGATTAAGAACATTAACCTGGACCCGTTCCTGCTGACCGCCTTGCATCTGAATCGTTTTGAAGGCCATGCGAATGCCGACGGCGATATCGCGGTAAATGGCTCGCTGAAGCAGCCGCAGAGCATCGTCGTGGATGCAAATTTCTCGCGGCTGACGATGAATTACGCGAACGTGCGGCTGGAAAACACCGGCCCGGTCCATCTGCGATCATCGTCCGATAGCCTGGAAATCGACCCCGTCACGTTGCGTGGAGCCGACACCAACCTGCAAATCGCCGGTTCAGTCCAATTCGGCGGGCGGCGCACGGTAGGATTGCGCCTCAATGGCGCATTGGACCTGCGGCTCCTCAGCGGTTTTGTTCCGGATCTTGACGCCCGCGGTCCCGCGCAAATCAACGCTTCCTTCGAGGGTCCACTGGACAGGCCGCGCATCACCGGCCGCGTGCATATCGAGAAGGCTTCGGCACGCGCCGCGGATTTCCCCACGGGTTTGAGCGCGATTCAGGGCGATCTGGTTTTCGATGCGACGCGGCTGTATTTCGAAAATATCAGCGCGGAGTCCGGCGGAGGCACGCTTAGCATTTCAGGTAACGTGAATTACGCAGAGAGCCCGCTGCGCTACGACGTGAGCGTGCGCACCGACCGTGTGCGTATCCGTTATCCGGAGGGCATGAGCTGGCTGCTTGGAGGATCGCTCCGTCTGACGGGCACTCCTACTTCGGGGCTGCTCTCCGGCCGCGTGACCATCGAGCGCGTCACACTTACGCAGGGCCTGGAAGTGGCAGGCGTGCTGGTCTCCATGAAAGAAGGAATCAACGGCCCGTCGACGAGTTCGCCTTTCCTGCGCAATTTGCAATTTGACGTCGAAGCTCTTTCCACCGCCGATGCGCGCATGGAATGGCCTGGCGCGGAACTCCAGGCCGAAGCCAATCTCCGCGTGCGGGGAACCTGGGAGCATCCCATTCTTCTCGGGCATATCCATATTCTTTCCGGGAGTTTGTATTTTGCCGGCAATCGCTATCGCGTATCACGCGGAGACTTGAACTTCGCCAATCCTTTCCGGCTCGATCCGGTTTTGAATGTGGAAGCCACCACCACGATTCAACAATATGAGATCACCCTGAACTTCAATGGCCCAGCCAGCAAGCTGACGCTGGCGTACCGGTCCGATCCACCACTCCCGGCAAACGACATCATCACCTTGCTCGCTCTGGGGCAGACCAGTTCGGAGGCCACGGCACGCAGCGGCGGAACTACACAAAGCGGCACCGCGGGCGCTTCGGCAATTCTTTCGGAAGCGATTTCCAGCCAACTGGGCGGGAGGCTTGAGCGGCTGTTCGGCATAACGCGTTTTCGCGTGGATCCCGGGCTTACAGGGGTAGGTTCGACAGGTTCGGAGCAGAACGCGGCGGCACGGGTGACCGTCGAGCAACAGATTGCGCGCAACCTTACCATCACTTATGTTTCGAATGTGGGCTCGACGCAGCAACAAGTCATCCAGGTGGAGTACAACGTGGACCGCAACGTCTCGATTGTCGGCTTGCGGGATCAGAACGGCACGTTTGGTATCGACATAAAAATCAAAAAGCGCTTCCAGTAGTCCAGAAGCGCTCTTCGCGTGGCCGTTCGAGTTATTGCGGATCGGGCTGTTGCGCGGCTTGTTGCTGCGCCGCTTGTCCCTGCTGTTGTCCCCGGCGCTGCTGCCAGCGGTTTAGACCCTGCCCCTGGCCGTTCCCGAGCCGGGCATTCTGGCCAATCTCCGGATTCTCTTTCTTCATTTCCGCGAGCGACTCCTTGGCGGCTTTGCCGGAAGCGGCGCGGACGGCCGCTTGCGTTTCACGGCCTATCTTGGGCATCTCGCCAGCGACTTTCTGTCCCAGCGGCGAGCCGTAAAACTGGAGCAGCCCCTTGATTTCCTCTTCGGTGTAATGTTTGTCGTAAATCACGACGAGCTGGTCCAACAGCTGGTCAACATCGAATTTCTTTTGATAGCTGGTGGCGAAAGCATTCACGAAAGCCTGGCCTTTGTCATTATTGGGCACGGTGGCCAGCAGTTTTTCCCGGGACTGTTCGATGGCGGCGTTCTCGCCGTCTTGTACCATATCCCGCGCGCCGACAAGCTCCATCAGCGAACGAATGTCTGCTTCTTTTGCGGGGTCAATGGAGGGATTTGTTTGGGCGGGCGGCGCACTGCCCTGTGCCGATGCGGTGCTTTGCGGCGCGGCTTGCGCCGAGTTTTGCGAAGCTCCCTGAATCACCAGGAAGAATGTACCGACGTAAATAATGACCAGCGCCAGGACCGCTTTCATGACAACCTCCGTGGCGGCTCGCCCGAGTTCGCCCCACGCATTCGATTTTAGGGAGGTCGATGGAGCGGCGAAACTGGCTTGCAGGACAGTTTTGCCGCGTCGTTCACTGGCCGAACGTTCAGGGCCAGCAACCGCCCTGACTTTCTGTTAGGATGCCGCGCCATGAGTGAAACACCGGTCGGAGTTCCATCGGCTGACAGCGGTCCAGCGCCCGCCGCGATTCTCGAGCGGGAAGCGGGATTGCACCGCAGCCTGACGCCGGGCCAGCTCGCCATGATCGGCATCGGCAGCACCATTGGCACAGGCCTCTTCCTGGGAAGCGCCATCTCCGTGAAACTTGCGGGGCCGGCGGTCATTCTCAGCTTCGTCGGCGCTGCGGGCATCGCCCTGACGATGATGTGGGCGCTCGCCGAAATGGCTGCCGCGCATCCAGCCGCCGGATCGTTCGGGCTCTACGCGGAGATGTACCTGCATCCGTGGGCGGGATTTGCGATTCGTCTCACCTATTGGCTGTGCATTCTGGTGGTGGTCGGCAGTGAAGTCGTGGCCGCATCCATTTATTGCAAATTATGGTTTCCGGAAACACCGGCTTGGATTTGGATTGCCATGTTTTCGCTTCTGATTCTTTACGTCAACACCGTCAGCATCGGCAACCTTGGAATTTTCGAATACGTCCTTTCGATGATCAAGGTCGTGACCATCGTGGCCTTTCTGATTTTCGGGACGGCGCTCCTGACTGGGGTGGGATTCCCGAGGCTCGGCCTCACCAATTACACGGCTCGCGGTGGTTTTCTTCCGCACGGCTGGAAAGGCGTCGCCATGGGAATCGTGATGGGCCTCTTCAGTTTCTTCGGAATCGAAGTGGTCGGAAGCACTGCGGGCGAGGCGGCGGATCCGAAGGTGGCGGTACCGAAAGCGTTGCGGAGAACGCTCCTTGTCCTGGTGCTTTTTTATGTCGGAGGACTCGCACTCGTCGTCGGGATTGTTCCCTGGACGCAGATCGGGTTGGGTGAGAGTCCGTTCGTTCGCGTCTTTCAAACCGTGGGAATCCCGGCGGCTAGTCACGTCATGAATTTCGTGGTGCTGACGGCGGCGCTCTCCAGCGCCGTCGCCAATTTGTACTTCGGGACGCGGCTGGCTTTTTCGCTGGCGCGCGGTGGGTATCTTCCTTCGGCAATGGGGCGATTGAGCGGCAAAGGTATGCCGGTGGTTGCAGTTCTAGTCTCGGGATGCGGAATGGTGGCGGCGCTTTTCCTTTCGCACTATTTCGAAGGCTCGCTTTTTGTTTTCATGGTCGGGCTGAGCAGCTTTGGAGCGTTATTCGCGTGGCTGATGACGCTGCTCACGCACCTGGCGTTCCGTCGCTTCCACAAACGGCAAGGACGGCCCTACCTGCAAGTGGGGCCGCCCGGGCCTTGGGCGTCCCTCGCGGGATTCACGGCGGTGTTGGCCGTTTTGTTATCGACCTGGTGGGTGCCAGGATTTCGCATCACCTTGCTGGCCGGCGTGCCCTGGCTCGCCTTCATCACGCTGGGTTATTGGGCCTGGTCACGAGCCAAACGCAATCACTCAAAGACGGCAATTGAGAAAGAATAATTACAATCGCTCCCACTCATCGAGAGCGATTTCGCGGCCGAGGATGATGGCGGATTCACGCAGCATCATCCTGAGCTGCGGAACGGAATATTCTTCATTCGTGGGAATCGTCAGGCGGCTTTCCTTGTAGATCAGAAATTGGTGGCGGGCGCCCGAGAATGGCCCGTCGAAACCGAGGCCGCGGAGGCGGCGGATGAATTCGCGGCGCTTACAGGGTGTCCACCGGCTCACGTTCGGGTTCCTTGTTCAAATCAATGTTCCCGATGACCGGTAGGTTATGCCGAAGCTTGAGTCCAACAAGGACCCAATCTTCGAGCGTAGAGCGGAGTTCCTCTTCACATTCTTTGAGGGTCGGCGCAAACGAGAGTACACCCGGACATGTAGGGATGCGGCCAGCGAAGGAATGATCCTCAAGCTTGTCGTACAGCGCCTGACCCATCGCTAGTTCGACATACTCGCTCAAGACATATCGTTTGCGCACGGGCCGCCTCTGGCCGCATTATACAATCTAAACTGGATTTCGCGGCAACCCCGTGCAGTAGATGAGTGCACACATGGACCAGCTCTTGAAGTGGCGTAGTGAATTTCCGATTCTGGACCGCACCACGTACATGATCAACAACTCGCTGGGCGCCATGCCTCGCGGCGTATACGACGGGATGCGCGCTTACGCCGATTCCTGGGCCAAGCGCGGGGTTCGCGCCTGGGAAGAAGGCTGGTGGGAAATGGCCGTCAGCGTGGGCGATCAGATCGCTCCGCTCATCGGCGCGCGGCCCGGCGAGATTTCCCTTCATCAAAACGTCACGCTGACCCAAGCGGTGATTTCGTCCTGCTTCGACTTCCATGCCCCGCGCAACAAAGTAGTGATGGTCGAGCTCGAATTCCCCTCGATTCAATACTTCTACCAGGAGCATCGCCGCCACGGTGCTCGCGTCGAAATCGTTCCGACTCCGGATAACATTCGCATCGATCTGGACAAAGTGCTCGCGGCCATTGATGAAACCACGCTGCTCGTGCCGATTTCGCAAGTTCTGTTTCGCAGTTCTTATATTGTGGATATCCGCGCCATCATCGAGCGCGCCCACCGCGTCGGCGCTTACGTAATTCTTGACGCGTTTCAGGCCGCGGGAACCATTTCGCTGGACGTGCGCAGCCTGGGAGCGGATTTTGCCGTGGGTGGCGTTCTGAAATGGCTTTGCGGCGGCCCCGGCGTCGCCTATCTCTACGTGCGCGAAGATCTGCGGGCGAAACTCAGTCCCTCCCTCACCGGCTGGATCGCGCATCGCCGGCCATTTGCTTTTGAAACCGGGGCCATTGATGCCCGCGAAGACTCGTTTCGGTATCTCAACGGCACTCCCCACATTCCGGCGCTGTACGCTTGCCAGCCCGCTCTAGAGATTCTGAATAAGGTGGGAATCGCCGCAATTCGCGAGAAGTCGATGCGCATGACGGCGCGCCTCATCGAAGGGGCGAAGTCCCGCGGCTGGCGCGTCAACACGCCGGATAGACCTGAGGAGCGTGCTGGAACCGTTTCTGTAGACTGTCCGCATGCTTATGAAGTCTGCCGCGAACTGATCTCGAGAGAGATCCTTGTCGACTTTCGTCCCAAAGCGGGCGTGCGCCTCTCTCCTCACTTTTACAACACCGAGGACGAATGCGACTTCACGCTCGCGCAAATGGAAGAAACCCTCAAGACAAGCGCGTGGGAAAAGCACGCGGCGGCGGTTACCCATGCTTGAAAGCGAAGAATACGTCCCGCAACGTTTGGAGATGGTCGAAAAGCAGTTACGCCAGCGCGGCATCCGTGATGCCGCCGTCCTCGCAGTAATGACCGCCGTTCCACGCCACGAATTCGTGGCCAATGAGCTGCGTTCCCATGCGTACGAGGACGCGCCCTTGCCCATCGGCGGCGGGCAAACCATTTCGCAGCCCTATATTGTTGCTGCCATGACCACGGCTTTGCATTTGCAGCCGGGTGACCGCGTTCTGGAGATTGGCACGGGATGCGGTTATCAGGCCGCGGTGCTCTCGCGATTGGCCAGGGAAGTATTCACGATCGAGCGACGGCCCGAGCTTGCTTCCGCCGCTTCCAGACTTCTTGCGCAGCTGGACTATTCGAACGTCCATGTGCATTGCGGCGACGGCACTTTCGGCCTACCGGAGATTGCACCGTTCGACGCCATCCTCGTCGCTGCTGCCGCGCCGGAGATTCCCAAGCCGCTCCTCGCGCAGCTTGCGGAACGAGGCCGAATGATCATTCCAGTCGGCGGCGCGGATCATCAGGAATTACAGCTCGTCGAAAGGCACGGTGGCGCCTTCCCCGCCAAGATCCTGGAAGGTTGCCGGTTTGTGCCACTGGTGGGCTACCATGGCTGGCAGGAACCTACTTGACGATGAGTTCCCCTGCACCCGATCTCTCCATCATTATCCCCGCGTACAACGAGGAATCACGGCTCCCCGCAACTCTGGAACGGATCGCGGCGTATCTTCAAGACTCGGGGCGCGAAGCGGAAGTTCTGGTGGTTGATGATGGTTCGAAGGACGGTACCGTTGCCGTGGCCGAATACTTTCAAATCAAGATTCCTTCGCTGCGGGTCGTTTCGAATGGCGTCAACCGCGGCAAGGGTTTCAGCGTGCGTCACGGCATGCAGGAAGCCCGCGGGCGCATCGCGCTCTTTACCGACGCGGATCTTTCCGCGCCCATCGAAGAAGCCGGAAAGCTCGTCGACGCGCTGGAGAAATTTGATGTAGCCATTGGTTCGCGCGCCATGGACCGCAGTTTGATCAGCGTCCATGAATCTGCTTTCCGGGAATTCGCGGGCATCATTTTCAACAAGATTGTTCGCATCATCTTGTGGCTGCCATTCGTGGATACGCAGTGCGGATTCAAGGCCTTCCGCAATGATCCGTGCAAAATCATTTTCGAGCAGCAGAGGATCGAGCGCTTTGGGTTCGACCCGGAACTTCTGTATCTGGCGCGCCACCATGGCTTGCGCGCCGTGGAGATTCCGGTTCGCTGGGGACACTCACCGGCCACAAAGGTGAGCATGATGCGCGACAGCATACAGATGTTCATCGACGTGTTCACCATCCGCTGGAATTCGCTGATGGGCCGCTACCCGCGAAAACATTGAGTTTTTTCGCCCTATACTTTGCGACACAAAGTACTTGACAGCCAAAACCTTTTGCGCTATCCTTTCGCCATGGCACTTCCAGGTCCGCTTCGCTCTTCCCATCGCGAGCCCATCCCCATCGATGCTCGCGCCGCGGACCATCTCCGCTACATTCGCGAAACCATGGAAAGCGCCGCGGAATTCACCGCCGTTCCAGGTTGGGGCGGCGTGGCTATGGGTGTTACCGCGCTGCTGGCGGCATTCGTAGCTTCACGGCAACCCACTCCTCGCGCCTGGCTCAGCGTCTGGCTGGTCGAGGCTTTCGTCGCCGTGGCCATTGCGGCGCCCGCGGCCGCGACAAAAGCGCATCGCGCGAATTCCGCGCTCTTTTCCGGGCCGGGCCGCAAATTTCTTCTGAGCTTTGCGCCTCCCATTGTCGTCGGCGGTCTCTTGACGTTCTCTCTTTATCAAGCGGGCCTCTTCGCCGCACTGCCGGGTACGTGGCTCCTGCTATATGGAACCGCCATTGTTACCGGCGGGGCGTTTTCCGTGCGCGTTGTGCCGGTGATGGGTTTGTGCTTGATGCTGTTCGGCGGAGCGGCTCTCTTCGCGCCGGCGAGCTGGGGAGATGCCTTCATGGCCGCGGGATTCGGAGTAGTTCAAATGGGATTCGGCTGGTGGATCGCCCTGCATCACGGAGGCTAGCGGAGATTCGAATGGCAAAGTCGTCTGCAGCTCATCAGGAACGTCAACATCGCTCGCGCGAGCGCGAAACCTCATTGGAGGCCGTGCGCAATCCCGCCAAGGAAGCTACGCCGTCGGATCTGGACCGCCTGATCCACGAGCACATCCGTTTGGGAATCGTCAGCGCGCTGGCGGTCAACCGTTCGCTCACGTTCAATGAATTGAAGGCCCTGCTCAAAACCACCGACGGCAATTTAAGCGTGCACGCCAGAAGATTGGAAGAAGCTGCCTATCTGGTGTGCGAGAAGTCCTTTGACGGGCGGACACCGAAAACGCAGTATCGTCTGACGGCGGCAGGGCGGAAGGCTTTGGAGCGCTATCTCAATCATATGGAAGCACTGATTCGCGCGACGCGAGAGCGTTAACTCGAAAAATTTTTTGCGCGTACACTTTATGTAGCAAAGTGGTTTGCGGTTGTTTCTCCGCGGCGGAGAAAAGAGTATCCATGAAACTGATCACTGTACTCCAGCAAAACACTATGCAGCCGGCTGTGGCCCTGGCCCCGCGGCTGCACGTGGCAATCATTTCCGATGGAAACGGACGCTGGGCGACCTCCCGGGGTTTGCCGCGCTCTGCCGGGCATCGCGCAGGAGCGGAAACGGCACGGCAGGTCATCCAGGCCGCGCCGCGCCTGGGGATTCACACGCTCACGCTTTTCGCGCTGTCGTCGGCGAACTGGAAGCGGCCCGCCGCGGAGGTCAACGCGATTCTGCGGTTGTTGCACGAATACCTGCTCACCGAAACGACTCACTGCATTAACGAGGGCGTGCGCCTCAGCATGATCGGGCGGCGGGATCGTTTGCCCGCGACGCTGCGTCAGGCCATCGCGGATTCAGAAGCCGCGACGGCAAAAGGCGAGCGCTTGCATCTGCGGCTGGCGGTGGACTATTCCGCTCGCGAGGCCATCTATCACGCGGCTTGCCGCTTCTACAAAGTCACCAAGCTTTCGCCGGAATCGTTCAGCACCGTGCTCGCCGAAGTTCTTCGCGGCGGGTCGACGGAAGTGGATCTGCTGATACGCACGGGCGGCGAGCAGCGATTGTCTGATTTTCTATTGTGGGAATGCGCGTTTGCGGAATTCGTGTTCTTGCAAAAGCGCTGGCCGGAGTTCACCGCCGCCGATCTGGAGGCCGCGGTGAAAGAATTCAACAATCGCGAACGCACGCGCGGAGCGTTGCCGGATGGGTTGCCGGACGCCATCGCGGGATAGTCTAAGTTATGGAGAATCGGGATTAAAGAAGGTCGAGCAGAAAAGGAGAAGAAACAATGTCCGAGTTCATGCCGCACTTTGCTCCGATCGTCGTTCTGATGTTTCTTGGAACCATCTTTTTGATTGGCATCAGCTTTCTCGTTTTGTTTTATGGGGCCGTGCGGCGCTCCGCCTTTTTTGCAAAGCTCAGTGCGTGCGCGCTACTCACCGTCGTGATTGCATACTTTCTCTTGCTGAGCGGTGTTTCGTTTGCCAGCACCGAAGTGGTTCTGCCTGCCGGCGGTTGGAAGTATTTTTGCGAGATCGATTGTCATCTCGCGTATTCCATCGCCAACGTACAAACCGCGGCATCGCTGGGGCCCGAACTGCAGCCCGTCTCCGCGCGCGGCAAATTCGTGATCGTTCGCGTGAAGACATGGTTTGACGAGCACACGATTTCCGCGCATCGCGGAAACGGGCCGCTGACACCCAACCGGCGCAAAGTCGTTCTGGTAGATGACACTGGACAAAGTTTCGAGCCTTCCACGGAAGGTCTGGCGGCGCTCGCCCGACACGGTGGAGCGTTCACGCCGCTCACGCAACCATTGCGGCCTGGCGAATCGTACCTGACGGATTTTGTGTTCGATGTGCCGAAGGACGCACGCGGGCTGCGGCTGCTGATCACCGAAGATGATCCTGAAACTCGCTTCGTGATTGGCCATGAAAACAGCCTGCTGCACAAGAAGGTTTACTTTCGCGTGGATGCGTGGGGGGCTCTTGGAAGCGATGACTCTCCGCTGCCGCCTGTTTTGTAGGAGTAAAGGAGGACACGCCATGGAAAGCGTTGAGAAACCAGTATCGGGACGATTCGTTTTGCCGGTCTTTACCGCCCTGGAGTGGTTGATGGTGCTGCCCGCGGCCGTTTTCCTCGCGGCGGCGGCGTTTCGCGGGCTGCAACCTGTACAGTACGAACCTGCGCGCACGTGCGCCGCGATTGTCGCGTGGACGGTAACGCATGTCTCGCGGTTTGGCGCGACGATCCTGTTCCTAGGCATGCCGGGCCTCGTTGTTCTTGGCGGTTGCGGCACGCTGCTGCGAATCTGGCGGAAGGATGCGGCGCTGCGCCAAGATTCGGCAACGACGATGGCCATCCTGCGGAGGCACTTCGCGGTCGGCCTGCTGACGGCTGCTGTAGTGCTCGCGGGAGCCGTTCTTGCGGTGGTAGTGGTCCACAACATAACAGACTAGCGCCAAGAAACCGGACGGAGTTCTCACCGCAGCTGACAGCCGACAGTTCGCAGCCCACTGTACGATTGAAATTATGGCCAAGACCTCCTCTCTACGCTCCTCTTTGAGTGCTTAGGCCGTCCCCATCTCGAATCCAAGGGCGCAGCATGCGGTGCCCCTGCGAAGGCCTACAAAAGCGAAGAACACAGCCAGGAGTGGCTGGGCCGCAAAGGCAAAGAGAAAAGCAGGTCCCCACGTTCGTTCGGGATGACGAGAATCAGCAAAAGCCAAGAAAAACAAAAGAGTTAGGGATGTTCTGTTAGAAAGATACTCCCCTGACATTTCGCGTCTGCCCGTCGTCTATACCCTAGGAGCCAGGGATGGGAACTATGGGACTTGCGCTGCCTTGGGGGGCTAGAATCTCTTCCGCGCCGCGCGAACCTGCCACGGCAGGCAGCTGGGGGACGCGAGTGGAACCTTCCGAGCACTTGACCGGCGGCCCGAGTCCGGCCGCCGCAGAAGGACTGAGCGAGGATGCCGCGCTGGCAGAGGGCTGCCGGTCCGGGGACCTGCGCGCCTACGAGCGGCTGTACACGATGCATGGGACGCGCATGAAGAACCTTGCGCGCAACGTGCTGGGCAGTTCGGTGGACGCCGAAGACGCGGTGCAAGAAACGTTCCTGAAAGTGCAGCGCAGCATCGCGAGCTTCCGCGGGCAATCGAGTTTCGTGACCTGGACCTACCGGATCCTGATCAACACCTGCTACGACGCGCGGCGCAGCCGGATGCGCAAGAAAGAAATTGCGAACGACGATAGCGAAGAGACTCCGCGGATGGAGCCCCGGGCGCCCGGAGCGCATCCTTCGCTGCGCATGGCGTTGGAACGCGCGCTGGCCACGCTCACGAAACACCAGCGGGACGTTTTTCTCCTGTACGAAGTCGAAGGCTTCCGGCATGCGGAGATCGCCGGGATGCTGGAGATTACGGAAACCGCTTCGAAAAACACGCTTTTTCAGGCGAAGAGAAATCTCCGCCAGATGTTGGAGCCGCCGCGCAGCGCGGCGGGAACACGGTGAACGACGATGCATGTGAACTGTAAAGATCGAGAACGGATTTTTGAGGACGGCACGCCCACGGAATGGGCGGCGCTCGAAACGCACTCAGCCAATTGCCCGCTTTGCGCGGAAGAGATTCGCGCCTGGAAATCCCTGAGTGTTGCGGCGCAAGAGCTGCGGGAGTACACCGAAAGCCCGGCACTGTGGGCGCGCATCGAACGGGCGCTGATCGAAGAGGAGGCAAGAAAGACGGAGCGCGCCAAGAGCCGAAATTGGCTTTATTTCCTGCCTAGTCTTTCCATTGGCTGGCAAAGCGCACTGGCCGGCGCTTTCCTTCTGATTCTGACTGTCTCAGCAGGATGGATGATTCTGCGCCCGCAAAGGTATCCGGCAACCTCCGATCCATCCCTCCTGAAGAGCCAGGCTCTCCTAGACGTGGAGAGCGCAGAGACCGCCTACGTAAAGGCGATCGACAAGCTTGCGGCGGAAGCCAAACCGCAACTTGACACTCCCGCTACCCCGTTGCTCGCGAACTATCGGGAGAAATTGCAAGTGCTGGACAGCGCGATCGCCGATCTACGCGCACAGGCCGGATTGAATCCGTCGAATGCGCAACTGCGCTCTCAGTTGCTGGCCATGTACCAGGAAAAGCAACACACGCTTCAAGAAGTTTTGGAGGCTAAACAGCAATGAATCGCAACGTAACTCATATCCGGAGAGGACTGCTGCCTGTAACAGCGATTGCGGGATTGCTCTCCGCGCTCCTGCTCTTTGCGGCGAGGCCCGTGCCGGCGGCCACTCCCTGGCAGGATCAAGTCACCAGGGATTTTCAGAAGACGATGACGCTGGGCGCAGGCCAGTCCGTGCACATCGAGCACAAGTTCGGCGAAGTTCGCGTGCATGGCGAATCCGGCCGCGAGGTGAAAATTTCCGCCACTATCCGCGCGCAAGCCAGTTCGCACGAGGAAGCAGAAGCGTTCGCGCAAAAAATCCAGATTGAGGTGCAGCAGACCTCCGAAGGCGTGCGCATCAAAACCATTTATCCGGAAGAAGAGCATCGATGGTTTCACCTCAGCAAGAACTCTTCGTGGTCGGTCAGCTATGACATCGGAATGCCTTCGGACGCGCCGCTTACGGTGAGAAACGGTTTCGGCAGCGTGGATGTGGGGCGCATCCACGGGGAGACGGACATCGAAAACAGCCACGGGACACTGACAATCCGGGATGTTGGGGCAGCACGGCTGAACAATTCTTTCGGGAGCATCGAGGTCAGCGGCGCGGCGGGAAATGTCTCCGTGAATGACAACAACGGCACGGTGCAAGTGTCCGACGTAAAGGGCACGCTCGATCTGCATAATCGCTTTGGAAGCATCACCACGCGGAACATTCAAGGAGCGGCGACCATCGTGGGCGGCAATGGCATGGTTACGCTCACCGATGCTGCCGCCGCGAGCATTACGACTTCGTTTGGAAACGTGGAGGCGCGCAACATTCGCGGCGATTTGACGATCCGCGACAACAATGGGAACGTGGAATTCTCCGGCATCGGCGGCTCCGCGGACATTACCGACAGCTTCGGGAACGTGACATTTTCCGATGTGCGCGGCCGCGTGAGCTGTACGACCAGCAATGCGCGCGTCAAAGGAAGTTCGGTGACGGGCAGCTCCGTCTCCATCCGCGATTCTTTCGGCAATCTGGAGTTGGACAATATCAGCGGGGCGCTGGACGCCGAGACGTCCAACGGAAGAATAACGGTGCGCGACGCGCGCGGCAGCGTGACCCTGAAGACTTCGTTTGGGGCCATCGATGCGTCGAATATTCCAAAGGGCATTCGTGCAGTTACCGGGAACGGCGGAATCACGCTCAGCGACATCGGCGCGGACACCTTTGCAAAGACGAGCTTCGGCAGCATTTCGACCGAACGCATTAATGGCAATTTGACGGTGGAAAACAGCAACGGCTCGGTCACGGCGCGCAGCATCAAGGGTGACGCCATCGTGAACACCTCGTTCGCCGGGGTCACGCTGGAATCCATCGGCGGACGGATCAGGGTGGACAACCAGAATGGCGCAATTTCGGTGACGGCCACGCGGCCTGCAAGCGGCTGCCGGGACATTTCGCTCAAAACGTCCTTTTCGTCCATTCGCGTGCATATTCCTGAGGGGGTGGGCTACAACCTCACGGCGCGTACTTCTTTTGGGAGAATTTCCTCCGAATTACCGGTGACTTCGACGGGTAGCATCGGCGGTGATTCGTTGAATGGGACGATCGGATCGGGCGGATGCCAACTTCAGCTCACGGATTCGAACGGGAGCATTGAAATCGCCAAGGCGCCGTGATTTTCTGGCGCATTCAGGCGCTTCCGCGCCGCGCTCGATCCATCGCAAAGGCTTTGTTCAGGATGCGCGTCGCGGTTTCCGTCAGATGAAAGTTGGCGAGTTCCCCTTCGCTCGCTAACGCTACGTCGGTGACATCGCTGCCGGCGCGAAGTTCGCCGCCAACGCGCTCGCATAGATAGTCGGCAATGACGTAATGAAAGCGCGGTCTTTCGATGGCTTGGCTAGTGGCGATGCCATCGTCCCGATAAATCCTGTCAAACACTTCGATCAATTCGAGAACGCGAACTTCGAGCCCCGTTTCTTCGAGGAGTTCGCGGGCGACGCCTTGTTCCAGAGTTTCGCCGAGCTCCAGCGTGCCGCCTGGAATGGACCACTCTCCGCGTAGAGGTTCGCTACCACGGCGAATCAGCACGGTGCGGCCCTGATCGATGATCACACCGCCGACTCCGACCACGGGGCGGTCGGGATACTGCCTGGAAGAGGTCATTCGAAGAGTCCTCGGGTCATGTTGTGGTAGCGTTCTAAATGGTCTCAGCACGCACAGGAGTTGATTTCATAGACCGAGGTATATAATACGCTGCACGGTGGCGGGAGCGGTTCCTGTGCCACCGCCAGACCAGCAGCCGTACGGAGGATGGAGCCGTGATCCGTTGCCCTGAATGTTCCGCCGAAATCGATGTGGATGAAGACGAAGTCGAGGAAGGCGAAATCCTGAGCTGCCCGGAATGCGAATCCGAACTCGAGGTTTCGCAGACGCACCCCGTCCATCTGAACCTCATTTCCGACGAAGACGAAGAAGATGATGAGGACGAAGAAGAAGAGGCTGGCGAGAATGGCGACCTCGTCGACGAGGATGAAGAGGAAGACGAAGAAGATGACGAGGAGTGACCGCCAAGCTCCTTCCCGCGTGGCATCTTTCCGTGAGTGACTCACCATCTAAACTTTGCAGGAGCAATGCAATGCGTGGTCAGGGGTGGAAAACTGTTTTTTGCGCGCCTGGACTTATCGTTACGATGGTTGCGGGTATTTCCATGGCCCAGGAGCCCACGCCGCCCCCTTCCGCAAGTGCTGCGCCGGCTCCTGCAGCCATACCGAGCAAACCCGGGAAACAAAAATACAGCCATGCGAATGACTACCTGATCCGGGGAACGGTGTTTAACGAAAAAGCACTGTCTTTCCCCGGCGTGCAGCTTCGCATTCGACTGGTGGGAGAGAAGAAATTCCGTTGGGAGAGTTACACCGACTCGCGCGGGGAATTTGCCGTGCGCGTCCCACAGGGCTCAACGTATGAGATGGTTGTACGTGTGAAAGGATTTGAGGAACAGACACGCACGATCGACGCAAAAAATGGCGGAGATGCGGACAACATCGTGATCCGGATGCAGCCGGCCGAAGGAGGCAAGAAATGAGCGTTGCGCGACGCATCTGCTGGTTGGCGATCGCATTATTGTTTTTCGCTAGCAGCGGGATAGCGCAGGACAAAAAGCGTGAGGCGCAGCTCCGCACGGTGCGGGGACAGGTGCTGGACAAATCCGACGGCCCGGTCTCGAGCAGCGTCGTCTTTTTAAAAAATATGCGCACTAATTCGGTGCGCAGCAGTTATACCGATGACACCGGACTCTACCGCTTCAGCGGGCTGGATCCGAATGCCGACTACGAATTGCATGCGGAAAAGGAAGGGGCCAAGTCGCAAACGCGCACGGTTTCCAGTTTTGACGGCCGCAAGGACATCGTGCTGAATCTCAAGATTGACAAGAAAAAGAGCTAACCGCAGTAGCCCACCGGCAGACGAGCCAAACTTGAGAATTCTCCTGGAAATCTAACCCACGTCGAAACGGCGTTGAAAGTGGCGATGTGCTGCGGTGAAACCCTTTCTTTGCGAGGGGAATCTAAGTTGGGACCATAACGCTATGGAACGGGGGCATTCCTTTTGCGGCTGGAACGCACGACTGTCAGGAGATAATTGAGACTTCTTATGATCAGACAAATTCGAATGCCGCAAACCATTGCCCTATTGCTCTTGATCGGGCTTTCCCTCTTCGGTTCACCTTTGAGGGCGCAGCAGCAGGAGCCGCAGAAACCGACCCCGGTCCCCTCGGACCCCCCGACAACGAATACCAAGGAGGGTAAAGACACAAAGGAGAAAGACAAGCCTGGAGAGACCGTAGGAAAGAGCAAACTAGAGAAAGAAACAGGCACCGTCAACGATCGTATTTTCGAGGTCCTGCCGAATTACGGGACGGTGGAAAACGCCAAAGAACTTCCGCCGATCACCACCGGACAGAAGTTCAGATTGGCAACCGCCAGCGTTTTTGATTGGGCCGCCTATCCATTCAATGGTGCTCTTTCGGGAATCGCGCAGGCGAAAAATGATCCAAAAGAGTGGGGACAGGGATGGGGCGCGTACGGGAAACGATTCGGAGCATCGTTTGCCGACAACAGCATCGGCACCTATATGACTACCGCGATTTTCCCAAGTTTGCTGCATGAAGACCCGCGCTACTACCAATTGGGAAAAGGGCGATTTGTACACCGCGCTTATCATGGGATCAACCGGCTCTTTGTCACGCGCACGGATTCAGGGCATGATCACTTCAATTATTCGGAATCCATCGGGAATGCGGCAGCCGCGGCAATCTCCAATATTTACCACGTTCCGGGTGACCGAACAGCCTCTCGCAACGCCTCCACTTTTGGTTTTCTAATTTTGTATGACGGATTGTCAAACGAATTGAAGGAATTCTGGCCGGATATCCGCCGCAAGGTTTTTCGCAAGAATACACCGTAGAACGCAGGGGTAACAGGTGCAAGGAACTTAACGCGTTTCTGGCGCCAGCACCCGTATTGCTCGCGGCACTATTTCGATTTCCACCGGAGTCTGGCCGAGAATTTCGCCGTCGCCGTGAAACAGGCTGGGACGATCCGTGGTGAGCCGAAGACGCTGGACACGCCAGCGTTTCACGTGAGAAGTGCGCAGCTCCCCGCTGCGCGCCAATCTAGGGAGCAGTTTCAAAACAGCGAGCGCGCTGAGATCCTCGATCAAAACGACGTCCAAAGATCCGTCGTCGAGCCGCGCATCGGGAGCGAGTCTTAATCCGGCGCCATAGGTCGGGGTGTTTAACGCGGCCGCGAGGAGGGCTTTCGCGCTTACCGAGGCGAGATCGCTTCCCGGAAACTCAATTTGAACGTCGAGGGCCACGAACCCCGCGAGAGCGCGCAGAGCCGACGCGATATAGCGGAATCGGCCTGGAAAGCGGCGGTATGCGCCACTTGCGTAACGAGCCGCTTCAGCGTCGAGCCCGACGCCTCCTCCGCCTGCATACAAGCGCGTTTTGCCTTCGGCGGTGCGAGCTCTCACTAGATCCACCTGGCGCGGGATGCCGCTTAACACGGCTTCCGCAGCTTTCACTGGATCATTGTGTAATCCGAGTGCTGCCGCGAAGTCATTTCCTCCCCCAACGGGAAGAACACCCAAAAGAGCATTGCCCTCGAACGCAGCATTCGCCAAGGCCTGAAAGGTGCCATCTCCCCCCATTGCAAAAAGCACACGCTGGCCATGCGAAACGGCTTCCCGCGCCAATGACTCGAGCTCTTCCGCGCTCCTGGTGATCACGAATTGAGCTTGAATATCGAGCGATTCGAATAGGCCGCGAATCGGGGGAAGATAGGCACGGCCCCGGCCACCCCCCGCGGAAGAATTGACGAATACGAGGACGGGAGATTCACGCAATTCAGGAAGAATCTCAGCGTGGTGGTTCATGCCTTCATTCTAGAGGGCAATCTTATGGACCAATGCGAATGGATAATGACTGGTGCCGGCGGGGGGAATCGAACCCACGGCCTAGGGATTATGAGACCCTCGCTCTGCCACTGAGCTACGCCGGCGTGACGCGATTCTTAATGCTACGGACTCGCCCCTGAATGTGTCAAGGCGCGAGACTTGCCCACCGCCGAATTGGGAGTCCTTCAGAGACTAAACCAAGCTGGATGTGCAGGCCCGGAGATTCGACGAAGGGCTCGGGAAGTTCAAGGCCGGTCTGTAGAAACCGCCAGAAAGCCACGTTGACGGTGGTAATCCAAGCGAGAAACCTGAGCCAAACAGGTGGGCACAAGCCGGTACCAGAGGCCCTCAGGGGTGTAGGTAGTCCTGCCAGTCTTAGTACTACTGTACTGTTGACCCGTACAGGTCCAAATCCTACTCTATGCATGTTAGAGAACTGTCCCATCTATCAGGGTAGCGAAAGCTTATCGAAACGATGGGACGGGTCGGTGTGTATCGTTTAGGAACAGGCTCTTAGCCTGAGCTACTTGACATTCGCCTATTAAGAGATAGAGTGCCACCAGGGTTCTTTCTTCCCTCGGAGGCACAATGTCACGTAAACTCACGGTTATTTTCCTCACCATGCTCGTTCTGGTCGGGGCTATGGGTCTGAAGACGGTGGTCGTCGCGCATGGTGATGGCTCCGTCATGATGGCCAACGGTGGCGGTGGACCAGTTCCTCCAACACCACCATTAGGCAACGGTGGCGGCGGTCCGGTTCCCCCGACTCCTCCGGCATCGGCACCCTGAAAGTAAGTTAGGTAGCTCGACCTCCTAACTAACTGGATCAGGGCGCGAAAGGGGTACCTAGCGTGCTTGGTCCATATACGTATTTTACATGGCTTGCCTGCACGTTACTTGAGGCATCCGTGGTGGTGTGCGCGCTGAAGCAAGGCGCCTTCCGACGTTATCTCCCCCTCAATTTGTGGATGCTTCTGGAATTGCTCTCCGGCGTTTCTCGTTTTTATGTCCTCTCTACGTATGGGCTGCAATCGAGCGCATATGCTTATTTCTATTACTATTCTGATGCGCTGACGACTATCGGACTGTATTTTGTCCTGGCCAGCCTTTATTCCCGCGTTCTTGATGAACTTAAAGTGGAGTACTATGTGCGCATGGCCGCCATCCTGCTTTTGTCAGGAACGGCAGTGGTCTCCTATTTAATCGTTCGCCAGTCTTCCCATCTTCTGGTGACGCGTTTCGCTTACGAACTTCATCAGAATCTGTATTTTGTGGGCTTGGTTCTGACCTATCTGTTGTGGGGCGTGATGCTGAAGCTCCGGGAGAGCCGGACGCGCGTGATCCAATTTGTTCTCTCGCTTGGCCTGCTTTTTAGCATGTTTGCCGCGAATTACGCGCTCAGAAATCTCTACCCGAACGTCAGTTGGTTGTGGAACGCACTGCCACCGCTAATTGATTGCTTCCTCCCGCTGGCGTGGTGCTACACATTCTTGAAGATTCCTGAAGAGGCACGCCTCATGCCTGCCCGGCTGGCGGAGGCGTCGCGATGATGGCGGGAATCATACTCGTTTGCTCGGTCGTCTTGTTCCTGCAGTTCTTTGTGTTTTACTGCCGGTCGTTGATTGCCGTCTCCTCGAAGCAGGCCCTTTCGCCCGAGGTGAAAGACGTCACCGGCATCCAGAGAACCGCTTCCGGGGAAGATTTCAAACGCGTTATGCAACTGCTGCAGCTGTGCCCGGAACGCCCCGAAGACCGGAACGGGATTCAAGCGATCAGCACGTACTTCAAGCTTCTGAATTTTCTGCGGTCGACGGTGGCGCGCTTGGTTCCGTCCATGCGTATTTGGACGGAAACTGAGAGGGGGCAGTGCGCCTATTTTGCCGCCGTGGCCCTGGAACGCCGCATCTCGTTCAGCCGCGATATGCTGGCCCAGCAGATGGACGCCTGATTTCCCGATCCATCGCCTGAACGGCGAATTCCGCTGCCTTTTTAGCTACATCCCCATTCCTTTACCTCCTTGACATTTCGGACGCATGCTATTCTGAGTGGGTACCCTCCTCGCCGGAGTGGATGCGTCCGCAGCGCAAAACTTACGGTGACAAAAACATGCTCGCAGTGTGGCGCGGTATTGCCGTCAAGCGTACGCGTCTGCCATTTTTGTGATTCATCCTTTTCCGTCGGCTTTTCCTTATTGGAAGAATCCCCGGACACCCGCACCGCCAAAGGGAATCTGGCGCCCGATGTGACTCCAGACCCAGAGACGGCCGGGAAAGCCATGAGCCGTTCCGCTGCTTCGCAAGAGATAGAGCAGGATGCAGCGTGGCGCGGCGAACTCTCTCAGCGTCTCAAGGCTTATCGCACCCGGCGGGGGAAACTCACCTCCAACGCCGGCCAGGCGAAGTTCTCCTTCGATGGACCTTCAGAGAAGCTTGCACAACACAGTTCCCTTTCAGTTGAAGAACTGCCGCCTTCCACTGAGGAGGATTTTTCCTTTACCATCGCCATCGGCCGGCCTTCAAAAAAACAGGCGCAGGAAGAATCGCACATGGTGATCGATGTGTCGCTCGAGCCAGGCGCAGAGAACCCCGCGCACGCGCAACTGAATACGGAGCAGGGCAACACCCAGCCAGGCTTATACCCGGTCGCATCGATCGATGACCGCCGGCTGGCTGCGATCATCGATCTCTGTTGCCTGCTATTCGCTTACGGCGGATTTCTTGTGCTTTTCGGCTCGCTTGGCGGGCATTTCACGCTCAGCAAATTGAGTGCTGCTGTCTATACAACAACCTTTGCCATTGTCTATCTGCAGTACTTTGCCCTCTTCACGATCTTCGGCGGGACAACGCCCGGCATGATGATGCGCGGACTGCAGGTCGCCAGCTTTTCGGGCGAACCGCCTACACCAAAACAAATGCTTTTGCGCAGCGCGGGCTATCTGCTTTCCGCTGGAACTTTTTTTCTCGGCTTCCTGTGGGCCATGTGGGACGAAGACGAACTAACCTGGCATGACCGCCTTTCACAGACCTACTTGAGCGCCGCGGAGACGTTCGCCGATATCGAAACTTCCAGCGCCGCGCACAGCCGCTAGCTCTTGAATGGAAAGATACAAGCAGCCTGGCCGTGCTGCTCAGCAGGAAGTACAAGGACGAGCCGCACGCTGCACCAAAAAATCCGGATGAAAACACGGGCCTACGCCACGTTTCGAATGACTGTGTGTTATCTCGATCCGGATTGGCCGGCAATGCGAACGATTGCTGCAAGACTCTTCTGGATATCCGCATCTGTCGTGGCCCAGGAAGAGACGCTAATCCGCATCGCTGTCTTCCCTTGCCAGACGGTGCCACCGCACCAGCAGGTTCCGTCTTCCTGGACGCGCCGGATCACTTCACGCGTCACTTCCGGGCGGCCAAAGGACACGAGCACCTGATTGATCACGACATCGTTCAGCACTTCGAAGCCAGCTTTCCGGAGGCCGTCCGCAAAGCTTTGCGCATACAAGCACGTGCGCTCGATCAACTCACGCAGGCCGGACCGTCCCAGCGACTTCAGAGCCGCCCACAACTCGACGCCACGCGCGCGCCTGGACGCTTCCGGCGTGTGGTGCATCGGTTCTCTACGGGAGCCGGGTTCGAGATATGCCGCCGTTATCCCCATGGAAGCCCGCAGTGAGACGGGATCTCTAACGATAACCAGTCCGCTGTCGTAGCCCGCATTTGGCCACTTGTGCGCGTCCGTCGCCCACGAATCAGCCTTCTCGAATCCTCGCGTCAGGTGTTCATACTTCGGCGAAACTCGAGCCCACAAACCGAACGCGCCATCGACATGAACCCAGGCGCCCTGTTCTTTCGCCCTGCGGCAAATCTCGTCCGCGGGATCGAAAGCTCCGGTATTCACGTTGCCAGCCTGAATGCAGACAATGCTCCGCTCTGATAGCCGTGGCAGTTTATCTGCGCGCATTCGCCCCTGCTCATCGGCTTCCACAATCGTTACGCGTTTCACTCCGAATCCCGCCATGCTCAGGGCCTTCAGGAGCGACGCATGCACCTCCGCACCAACGACAACTTCAAGGGGCGGTGCGCCAAACATCCCATCTTCCGTGACGTTCCATCCCGCGCGCTTCAGAAGTGCATAACGCGCCGTCACCAGAGCCGTGAAATTTGCCATCGTGGCGCAAGTGACCAGGCCTCCTCCGCAATCCGCCGGCAATCCCAGGGCCTCGCAAACCCACTGGATAACCACATCTTCCACCTCTGCTGCGACTGGTGACATCACCCGCAAAGCGGCGTTCTGGTTCCACGTCGCCGCGAGCCAGTTGGCGGCCAGTGCCGCCGGAAGAATGCCACCGATGACGTAGCCGAAATATCGCCCTCCGGTCATTGCCACAGTTGCGGGGGAGCCAATTTCATCGAGTTTCTCCAGCACTTCGTGTGAGTCGCTGGGCCCAGATGGAAACGGCTCGTGAAATCCAGAAAGGGCAGCAAGATCGGCCGCCGAGGGGTTTACATTTCGCTGGTCAATCCGGCTGACGTATCGAATGGCTTTTTCGGCTACGGCCTTCAGTAGCTTGCGAGAATCCGATCCTCTGCTCTTTACTGATGTGGACGCCATGAGACGCACCCTCTTTCTCCGCGCACGCGCACACCCCAGCGGTAGCGGGGTGAAACGCAGTCGCAAAGTTAGCCTAGCAAGTCTGTGAAGGAGGGAAAGAGCCGCATTGTCCGCTTACTTCTTTATGACCGCTTCGTCGGAGGCGATCTTGCCGTCGCGGATGAAAATAATGCGGTGGGCGTGCTGGGCGATGTCGTGTTCGTGGGTCACGAGAATGATGGTATTTCCCTGGCGATACAATGATTCGAAGAGGCCCATGATTTCTTCTCCGGTCTTCGAATCGAGGTTGCCGGTAGGTTCGTCGGCCAGCACGATCGAAGGAGAATTCACCAAGGCGCGTGCCACCGCAACGCGCTGTCTCTGGCCGCCAGAAAGCTCATTGGGTTTGTGATGCATGCGGTCGGTCAGGTCCACGCGGCCGAGAGCCTTCTTCGCTTTCTCAATGCGCTCTTCAGCCGGCGTACCGTTATAGATCAAGGGTAGTTCCACGTTGTGCAGTGCCGACGCCCGTGGCAGCAGGTTGAACGTCTGGAACACGAAGCCGATTTCTTTGTTCCGGATGTAAGCCAATTCATCGTCGTCCAGATCACTCACCAGCCGGCCTGCTAGCCAGTATTTTCCGGAGCTTGGGGAATCCAGGCAGCCGATCAGATTCATCAGCGTGGATTTGCCGGAGCCGGAAGGACCCATGATGGCCACGTACTCGCCCTTGCGGATTTCCAGATCCACGCCGCGAAGAGCGTGCACTTGCTCCGCACCCATCTCGTAGACTTTGGCGAGCGCTTCGGTCTTGATCACTACGCCGGAATTGACAAGATCTTCCCGGAACGAATCTACAGTCTGTGTCTCGACAGGCATTCGAATCTCCCTCGCCCTTGGCTGCGCGTCAGCTCTGCTGATCTTCCTGCTTCTTCGGCGCGCTGTTGTCCACCTTTACCTGGGACTCCGGCTTCAAGGTGCGCAGTGCCTTATAGCTGCCGACGACAATCTCGTCGCCGGGCTGCAAACCCTTTGTGACTTCAATGTCCGTGATGCCTGCGATGCCGGTTTCAACTGGCCGGAAAACCGCTTTCTTTCCGTTCACCACGAAAACGCCCTGCACTTCATCCTTTTTCGGTTCGCCGGGCGCGGGCGGCGGCGGAGCGGCCAGTACACCAGAGCTGCCTTGATTCTTGGCATTCTTGGCTGCTTCCTCCAGATCCTTGCGCGTACGCACGGCCAGGGCCTGAATCGGAATGGCCACTACGTTTTTGCGTTCCGCAGTCCTGATCTTGGCGGTCGTGGAGAGGCCGGGCCGCAGATTCTCCGGCGGACTCGCCAGCGTCACGACGACCTTGAAATCCTTTGCTTCTTGCGTGCTCGTCGTGCTCTGCGTAGTGGTGAGTCCCGAACTGCGCAGCACGGCTTGCGAACCGACCTCCGTCACTTTGCCTTTGAAAATCTTTCCTGGCACTGCGTCAATCGTCACGTCAGCATCTTGGCCAATTTTGACGCTAACGATATCCGTTTCGTCGACCTTCACTTCCGCAGTCACCACGGACATATCTGAGAGCGTCATGATGAAGCTGCCCGTCGCGTTCTGCATTCCCATTACAACATAGTCGCCTACGCGCTCCGGCAGGTAGCTCACGATCCCATTGATCGGCGACGTGTACGTCGTCTTGTGCAGGATATCCTGGGTGTGCACTAGGACCGCGCGGCCCTGATTTACTTGTGCCTGCGTCTGATCCAATTGCGCTTTCAGCGATTGAACCTTCGCCTTCGCCGAATCCACCGCCGCCACTGCCCCGTCATAAGTTGTTTTCCGCTGATCGAAATCCTGCTTGGGGATAAGGCCACCTTTGTATAGGCCTTGTCCGCGGTCGTAATCCAGCTTGGCCTTCTCGAGATTGGCTTGTTGCGAAATCAAATCCGACTGCGCCATCCTGTAGCTGGCTTCCGCAGCCTGGACGCCGGATTCCGCTGAATTGACGGCCGCTGACTGCGCTTGCACGTCCGCGTTCGCCTGCACATTTTCCTGCAGGAGCAGCTTGTCACCCTTCTTGACGTGGTCGCCTTCCTTGACAAATATCTCGGTGATTCTGCCGTAACCCTGTGCGCTTACGTTCGTATAGGTCGTCGGCTTGATTTCGCCGGAGGCCGTAACCAGGGACACCAAGCTATCTTGGTTGGCCACCTTGGAGGTTTGGACGGTGACCACGCCCTTGTTTGCCTGATTCACACTGAATAGAACAATTCCGCCGAGAACTACTACGGCGCCCACGCCAATCGCTACTTTATGCCAGGTCTTCATTCGCTTCCCCTTCGCTCCACCACGCTGCTGCCTTGTTACAAATCCTCTGTCGTAGACCCTGTTCCAGGTCGAACGCAGAGCAATTTACGCAAGCGGGGGCAAGAATCTCCACCGAACTTCCTGTACATTACATACGCCCGATCGGGTCGAAATGTTTCGCTGGAGAGTTACTCCACTTTCGCGGTTTGGTCTTCAAAGCAGGAGACTTGCGGATGCCGCCATTCCCCGCGGCGTCATTCCCGTCTCAAACCGAGATGCGCCAGACCTATACGCTATTCTATCGTTCCAAGCGCTGAAAGGGAAGAACTCCCATTTCCGGTGACCGGACCCTCGCTGACAACCGACCCACTCTCTTTGACGAAGCAAAACGGGAAATGATTAACAGCAAGAAGCAGCTCTTGGGACAAATACTTGCCTCTGATGCATCACCCTTTTAGTGCTATACTTTGGGCATTCGGCCGATTCTTCTCGGTCGATCCGTCCGCGGAGAGGTGGCAGAGCGGCTGAATGCGGCGGTTTGCTAAACCGTTTTAGGGAATAAACACCCTAACGGGGGTTCGAATCCCCCCCTCTCCGCCATGTCACCTTATTTTTTCCAATGTCATTGGAAAATCTTGAAGGCTCAGTGACTTAGCCGCTTTCGTTTCTTCCGCTGGAGTCTCCAGAGTCTCTCTATTTCCTTCCAATCGCCAAACTTTTCGAGCTAAATTCGAGCTAAACGGGATCCTGAGGAACCGATTGCGAATAATAGGAGGATGAATGGCGCAAGTTTGGTTAGTGACGGGCAGTTCTCGCGGTCTGGGTCGCGCGATTGTCGAAGCGGGCCTTGCGGCGGGTAATAAAGTGTTGGCGACAGCTAGGGACATCGAGTCTCTACATGACCTA
>Ga0210410_10000249_pt1 | contig 70231 bp, 55 predicted proteins | sample IncBWC4MmetaG_FD_161058 | JGI IMG/M metagenome (GOLD analysis project Ga0210410, IMG submission 161058) | Forest soil microbial communities from Barre Woods Harvard Forest LTER site, Petersham, Massachusetts, United States - Inc-BW-C-4-M | ecosystem: Environmental > Terrestrial > Soil >... | reverse complement strand
GTAGCGATCCACGGCCTCCATCGCATACTCAGAGCAGGTTGGCACGTACCGGCACGCCGGCGGAAACATGGGAGAGATCGCCCACTTGTAAACCCGAAGCAGGAGCAGCACGACGGTCTTTGGAATCTGATTCATGTTTCCGCTCACTTCGCCAGCGACTTCTGAATCACTTCGAACGCGCGATTGATCTCGCTGCTCAACTCCGGGAATTCGATTTTCAGCACCGACTTCTTCGGGTTGATGACCACGTCCGCCGGAACAGGAACGCCCGGCCAACGCAACCGAACCGCCTCCCGCAATCGCCGTTTCATGCGATTGCGCACCACCGCGCCGCCCAGCGCTTTCCCTACGGTAAGCCCCACGCGGAGACCTTCACCTCGCTCCCGCGCCAGATAAAACACCGTCACGTGAGCGGCAAAGTGGCGGCGGCCCTTTTTGTATACCCGTTCAAAATCGGCATGCCGGAGCAGGCGCATGCTGCCCGTAAATCTCGCCCGCTTGCCCGGGCCGGACAGATTGAGACCGCCGTTCGGAGCGAGACCGCTCACCATTCACGATCCAGACTCAGGTTGCGGAACTGCCGCCAATTCCGGAAAAGGAAATTCACTACTCACGGAAGCCAGGCTTCACCGACACCCGCTTGCGTCCCTTGGCGCGCCGCCGCGAGATCACCGCTTGGCCGCTCTTGGTTTTCATCCGGGTACGAAATCCGTGCGTCTTCGAGCGGTGACGCCGGTTAGGTTGGAATGTGCGCTTGGGCATGAAACTTAGTTGCTCCTGATTCAGTTAGTCGGTGCAATAATGGCTGTAGGGCGAATGAGAAGTATAAATGACCCGGAGCAGACGGGCAAACCGGCGTGGGTGCGAAAGCTGGCCGGCAGCGCTGGCGGCTCGGCGCCGAGACCTTGCAAGCAACGTCCCTACAGTCTCAGTTCGGGGACTGCCACATTTCTCGCTGCACCACGCTCGCGGCAGTTACAAAGTCGCTACTTGACAGACTTTTTTTTTCGCGTTTTGAATTGTGGACTCAAGGAAAGTCTTTGCAGAAGATTTCCGCAAAGAGATTTTTTTTGTGCTAGTATGCGGACCGTTCCTGCTCATTGAAAATTTTTCACGCTGCAGCGAAACCGCCCGCAGTATAAAGCTTGCTGCGCAGGGAAAATGAGCGATTTCTGACTGCAATCATTTAATTTTCACGCCGCTGGAATAAGGCGGCAGCGCCACGAAAAATTTCTTATGTCGGTTTCAAGTCCAACTCTTGCTCCCAATACTCGCGATCCGTGGTTGCGCATTCTCGACGCGCTGGAAAAAAAGATTAATCGGCATTCTTACGACACCTGGCTGAAGCCCACCCGCTACAGTCACTCGAATGGAAAAATTCTCTTCGTGAGGGTGCGTAACCTGGAGGCCCGCCGCGAGAACGACAAATATCTGGATTTGATCCAGGAAGCCATTGATAATCTTGGCCTGGAGTATCAGGAGGTCCAGTTCGTCACGCCCGAGGACGATCCCGCCTCCACTCCGGTGCGCCACGACGGCGGCCTTTCGGCCCATGCCGCTCCCGTGACTCACCCGTCGCAGGCACGCTTCGATTGGGATGGAGCGGCGCAACTCAACCCGCGCTACACCTTCGACGCCTTCGTCATCGGTAGCGGAAACCAGTTCGCTCACGCCGCCTGCCAGGCGGTTGCCGAACGTCCATCAAAAGCTTATAACCCGCTCTTCCTCTATGGTGGCGTCGGCATGGGCAAGACCCACCTGATGCAAGCTATCGGCCACGAGGTCAGTAAACGCCAGCCGCAATCGGCCATCTGCTACGTCTCCAGCGATAAGTTCACCAACGAGATGATCAATTCCATCCGTTACGACAAGATGACCAGCTTCCGTGACAAGTTTCGCAACGTGGACGTATTGCTGATTGACGATATCCAGTTCCTCACTCAGAAGGAACGCACTCAGGAAGAGTTTTTCCATACCTTCAACGCCCTGCACGACGCCATGAAGCAGATCGTGATTGCCAGCGATCGCCCGCCGAAAGAACTTGCCGAGATCGAAGACCGGCTGCGCAGCCGCTTTGAGTGGGGCTTGATCGCTGACATCCAGCCGCCCGATCTGGAAACCAAGGTAGCCATCCTACAGAAAAAGTCGGAGCAGGAAAAAGTCACTCTGCCCACCGAGGTGGCTCTGTATATCGCGTCCAACATCCGCTCGAACGTCCGCGAGTTGGAGGGAGCACTCATCCGACTGGTGGCGCATTCGTCGCTCATCGGTGCCGAAATCACCTTACCGTACACCCAGCAGGTGCTCAAGAATTTCATCGACTCCCAGGCCCGCAAGGTCACCATTGAGTCGATCCAGAAATCCGTCGCCGAGCAATTCGGACTGCGCTTGGTCGAGATCAAAGCCAAGAATAACGCGCGCGCCATCGTCTACCCCCGGCAGATCGCGATGTATCTGGCCAAACATCTGACCGAAGCGTCGCTGCCCGAGATCGGACGCCAGTTCGGCGGCAAGCACCACACCACCGTGCTGCACTCGGTCGAAAAGATCGACAAGGTGCGCAAGACGGACAAGGATTTGAACCGGATGCTGAATAAGCTGACCGAGCAGTTGGGCGCTTGAAGAGGGGGGCAGGGCCGGATTTCCACTTTTGTTGGTTTCCTGCGGTTATCGCTGGTTTTATAGGTTTTTCTTTTGATATAAGGGAAGTGTCAAAGTAGCGCCACTTGGCGGGGGGCTTGGGTTATGCCGGTAGAAGCCATAGCATCAGCGGCGGGAACCACCACCATGGAGATCACGGTCAGCAAGTTCGAACTTTTGCGGGAGCTCACGGCCACGCAGGGCGTGGTCGAGCGCAAGACCACCATCCCCATCCTGTCGAACTATTTGTTTGAAGCTGCCGGCGACAAGCTTTCGCTCACGGCAACAGACCTGGATCTGAGCCTGCGCACCTCGTGCGTGATCAAGGTAAAAAAAGAAGGCGCCTGCACAATCCCCGCGCGCAAGCTGCACGACTATGTGAAACTCCTGCCCGACGCGGATATCACAATCAAGCTGCTGGAGAATCACTGGGTCAGCATCCGCTGCGGCCGGTCGAATACCAAGATGGTTGGCATGGCGCGGTCGAACTTTCCCAGCCTGCCTACGTTCCCCACTGCCGGAGTGGTGAAAATCCCAGCGCAGGTTCTGCGGTCCATGATTGCCAAGACCGGCTTCGCCATTGCCAGCGAGGAATCGCGCTACACCCTGAATGGGGCATTGATGGTGCTGAAGCCGGAATCGATCACCATGGTCGCGACCGACGGACACCGCTTGTCGCACATCGAACGCAGCGGGGAGAAGTTTGAAGGCGTGTCCGGCGAGATGAAGACTCTAGTTCCCAAGAAAGCGATGGACGAACTGAAGTCCCTGCTCGATTCAACCGAGGCCGAGCACATCGAGTTCGCGAAGGATGAGTCCACTTTATTTTTCCGCATCGGGCAAAGGCTTCTGACCTCCCGCCAACTCACCGGCCAGTTCCCCAACTTCGAAGCCGTGCTCCCGAAGGATAACAACAAGAGCATCACGGTTCACGGCGATGAACTCACCGCCGCAATCTCCCGCGTCGCCCAGTTTGCCGACGAGCGCTCGCGTGCTGTGAAGATGCGTCTGGAAAAAGGCGAGCTGAAACTTTCGGCGTCCTCGACTGAGACCGGAGAATCGGAAGACTCGCTCGAAATCGACTACAACAGTGACCCGATCGCAATCGGCTTCAACGCGCAATATCTTCTGGACTTTCTCAAGGCCACCGGCAGCGGCGACGTGAAACTGGAATTCAAGGATTCGCAATCCGCCGGCCAGATGCGCCCCGCCGAAGGCGAAGATTACAAATATCGCTATATCGTCATGCCAATGAGAATCTGACAATGGGAGCGGGCGTCCTCGCCCGTCTCACCGTAAAGTTGGTCGCCACCTCAGGAGGATCGTCATGCTTAGCGGATTTAAGCAGTTCATTCTTCGTGGCAACGTAATCGATATGGCGGTTGGCGTGGTAATCGGCGCAGCCTTCGGCGGCGTGGTCACGGCTCTGACCAAGGACTTGCTGACCCCGCTGATCGCGGCGATCGTTGGCAAGCCGGATTTTTCGTCGATCGGCTTTACCGTCGGCACCACCGTGTTCCCGGTCGGTGATTTCATCAATACCGTAGTTACATTCCTGCTGATCGCAGCGGCCGTGTACTTCTTCGTGGTGACGCCGATCAACGCCCTGGTCTCGCGCATGCGCAAAGCGCCGGCGCCCGCTGATCCCACAACCAAGAAGTGCCCGGAGTGCATGAGCGAGATTCCCATCGACGCCCGGCGCTGCGCTCACTGTACGCAACCGGTTCCGCTGGGCAAAGCCGCTTAGCTCGACGCAGAGCGGCGGTCGCAACGTCTAGGCTCCGCCCCTTTCCTGTAACATAGGACGAGATGGGCTTCTGGGCGCGCACGGCCTTCAGCTTTCTTGCGGTGGTTCTGCTGGGTACGTTAGAGGCGCAGCAGACACCCAAGCACGCGTCATCGGGGCCCGCCATTCCCGTGGCAGACCCCGGCACCATCACTGACAACGTCTACCACAACACCGCATTCGGATTTGCGTACAAACTCCCTTTTGGATGGGTGGATCGAACTCAAGACATGCGGGAAGACTCCACCGATCCGAAAAAATCAGCCCTATTGCTAGCCGTGTTCGAGAGGCCTCCAGAGGCGTCTGGCGAATCGGTGAATTCCGCAGTCGTAGTAGCCGCGGAAGCCGCATCCTCCTACCCCGGACTGCGAAATGCGGAAAACTATTTTGGCCCACTCACCGACCTGACCAAGTCCAAGGGCTTGAAAGTCGTGAACGAACCCTACGAGTACTCTGTCGGAGCCCGCCAACTGATGCGCGGCGATTTCAGCAAGCCACTTGGCAGCTTGACCATGCACCAGTGCACGCTGGTCATGATGGATAAAGGTTACATCGTCTCGTTCACTTTCATTGGCGGAACCGAGGACGAAGTGGACGGCCTGGTCGAAGGCTTAAGCTTTGCAGGAAAACCGTCGTCTCCCCACAAATGAACCTGTAAATCCACGAAAAACCGGCCCAAATGCTGAGCTTAGTTCAGGCTTCCTGACCCCCTCCCTAAATGGCACAAGAATCACGGTTTACCGGCTCGATTCCGACCCCAAAATGGCTCTGGACTGTGGTATAATTTCTTATAAATCCGAGTGCCGTAAGTGTTAATAATTTCAGTGATTTGACCTCATTTTGAGGGCACGGGAAAGCGCGCCGGCGCAAGCACAAATCCGGCATTCTCCACGGAGCTGAATTGGCGACCAAAGAAATCGATAGCACGGCCATCGTCGACACCAAGAATCGAGCCGGAGGGCCGAACCCGGTCAACGGCGGCAACGGCGATTACACGGCGGATTCCATCAAGGTGTTGGGCGGCATGGAAGCCGTCCGCAAACGTCCCGCAATGTACATAGGCTCGACCGGTGAGATTGGACTTCATCATCTGGTCTATGAAGTCGTGGACAATTCTGTCGACGAAGCGCTCGCCGGATACGCCGACAAGATCGAAGCAACGATTCACCTCGATAATTCCATCACGGTAGTAGACAACGGCCGTGGCATCCCGGTGGATTCGATGGATATCGATGGCGAAAAGATTCCCGCAGCACAAGTAGTCATGACCACGCTGCATGCCGGCGGCAAATTCGACGCTTCGTCATACAAAGTTTCCGGCGGATTGCACGGTGTCGGCGTTTCCTGCGTCAACGCGCTCAGCGAGGAACTCGACCTCGAAATATGGCGCGATGGATTCACCTGGGAGCAGACGTATTCCAAGGGCGAGCCAACCAGCAAGCTGAAAAAAGCCGGCGCGACCAAGAAGCGCGGAACCAAAGTTCATTTCCTACCCGACAAAAGCATTCTCACCGTAACCGAATACAACTTCGATACCCTGGCGCAGCGCCTGCGTGAACTCGCGTTCCTGAACAAGGGGTTGCTGATCACGCTCACCGATGAGCGCACCACGGATCCGAAAACCGGCGAGCCCAAGACAGTCGAATTCAAATACAACGGTGGCATCGCAGAATTCATCAAGCATCTCAATCGTGGCAAACAGGTGCTGCACGACAAGCCGATCTACATGGAGGCCACGCGCGACGGCGTCGAGATGGAGATCGGCCTGCAATACAACGACGCTTACTCCGAGACGGTTTTCAGTTTCGCCAACAACATCAACACGGTCGACGGCGGTACGCACCTCTCCGGCTTCCGCACTTCTTTGACCCGCACCATCAATTACGCCGGTCAGCAAATGGGCCTGTTCAAAGACGTTAAAGAAAATCTCACCGGCGATGATGTGCGCGAGGGACTGGTTGCCGTGATCAGCGTCAAGCTGTCGCAACCCCAGTTTGAAGGCCAGACCAAGGGCAAGCTGAACTCCGACATCGCCGGCGTCGTGCAAGCCTTCGTCAACGAACGCCTGGGCGCATACCTCGAGCAGAACCCGACAGTCGGACGAAAGATCATCAACAAAGCAATCGACGCTGCTCGCGCCCGTGAAGCGGCGCGCAAAGCCCGCGATCTCACCCGCCGCAAGGGTGCTCTGGACGGCGGCGGCCTGCCTGGCAAGCTGGCAGATTGCTCGGAGAAGCAGCCAGAGCGGTGCGAACTTTTTCTGGTTGAGGGAGAGTCCGCCGGCGGCACTGCGAAGCAAGGGCGTGACCGGCGCTTCCAAGCCATTTTGCCGTTGAAGGGCAAGATCCTCAACGTCGAAAAAGCCCGCTACGACAAGATGCTGGCCCACGAAGAAATTCGGGCCATGATCACGGCGCTCGGCACCGGCATTTCGAAAGAGGATTTCGATGCCAGCAAGCTACGCTACGGCAAAATCATCCTGATGACCGACGCCGACGTGGATGGAAGCCACATCCGTACGCTGCTGCTGACATTCTTTTTCCGCCACATGCAGGAATTGATCAAGCGCGGAAACGTGTTCATCGCGCAACCACCGCTCTATTCGATCAAGAAGGGCAAATCGCAGCAGTACATCAAGGACGACCGTGAGTATGTGAAAGTCCTGGTCAAGCGCGCCTCGGATGGTCTGGTGGTGCGTTATGGCGAGGGCGCCGCCAAGCTCGAAGGCGCGAATCTGTCGCGCTTCATGAATGTCCTGGACGAGTATCTCAAGCTGTTCGACAAAGTCGATAAACGTTTGCGCGACGAACACGTGACCGAAATTCTGCCCAGGCTCGATCTCTCAAAGAGGGTCGACTTCGAAGGCGACAAGAAAACCGCGCCCAGGAAAATTGAGAAACTGGAGAAAGAACTGAAGAAGCTGCAAAAAGAGCGCAGCTTCAAGGAAGTGGGCAGCCGCTTCGACGAAGAACACAATCTGTGGGAAGCGCGCTACGTGAATTCGCAGGGCGCCGAACACCTGATCAGCTGGGAACTGGCCTCCACCGCCGAGTACCGCCAGCTACTTTCCAAGTTCAAGCAGATCGAGCCGTACATGGAACCGCCGTTCGTGGTCGAGACTGTCGCCAGGGGTGCCTCGGCGAATAACGCTGCTGAAGAGGCGGACGGTGATTCGGAAGACGGCGAGAAAACGCAGAAGAAAGCTACGCCAGATGTTCCCGCGAAGGCGGCTGTGAAGAAAAAGCCCGAACCTCAGCTCGTCGAAAAGGCCTCAGCGCGCGAGCTGTTCGACTACGTTCTGGCGGAAGGCCGCAAGGACTACATCGTCCAGCGCTACAAAGGCCTGGGGGAAATGACTTCACAGCAGCTGTGGGAAACCACCATGGACCCGGAGCGCCGCACGCTGTTGTCGGTAAAGCTCGAAGACATCGCCGAGTGCGAAACCATCTTCACCACGCTCATGGGCGAGGACGTAGAAGCCCGCCGCAAGTTCATCGAAGACAACGCCCTCGATGTGAAGAACCTGGATATCTAGTTGCTTTCGCCGCGGATGAACGCGGATTGATACGGATCGGCTCGTCAAGCCTGCTTTGCATTTCACCTTCGGGACGACAAGCCAGTCACCGCAGGTCCAAGCAGGACTCTCTATGCGAATTGCCCTTGCCACTTCCAAAAACTGGCCCGATCTCACGCCCGACGATCAAACCCTCCTGCAACCGCTCGCGGACCGTGGCTTCAAAGCTGAGCCAGCGGTGTGGAGCGATCCCAACTATCCCTGGCAGGACTGCGATGCGGTTGTGATTCGTTCCTGTTGGGACTACCACCTGCGCAGCCAGGAGTTTCTGCGCTGGATTGCGTTTCTCGAATCGGCGGCCTGCAGCGTTTGGAATCCTCCCGCAATGATCCGCTGGAATGCGGACAAATCCTACCTCCGTTCTCTCGAAAATCACGGCATTTCCATCGTTCCCACATTGTGGTGCGAGCCCGGAGAGACTCCCAGCCTGGCGGACGCGTTACGCGCCCAGGGCTGGGCCAAAGCCGTAGTCAAACCCCGAATCTCGGCCACAGCTCACCGCACCCAACTGGTGGACGCGAAGAACGCTGAAGCCGGGCAAGGCTTGTTCGAAGAACTCATGGCGGGGCCCGGAGTCATGGTTCAGCAATTCATGAACACCATCATCAGCGAGGGCGAGTGGTCGCTCATCTTTTTCGGCGGGCAGTTCAGTCACGCCGTCGTAAAGACCGCAAAGCCGGGAGACTTTCGCGTGCAGAGCGATTTCGGAGGCAAGTCCCACACCGCCGATCCACCCGCGCACGTCCTCGAATACGCGATTCGGGCAATACGCGCGGCAGGAGACCCGCTATACGCCCGAGTGGACGGAGTGGTCGACCGAGTTCGCAATGAAGACCATTTCCGCATCATGGAACTGGAATTGATCGAGCCCGCTCTGTTCTTGACTTCCCACCCCGCTGCCGCAGTTTGTTTCGCGGATGCCATCGCCACGGCGAGCCAAAGAAAGCGCGGCTCCAACACTTCACACGCCTCTGTATTATAATAAAAATGGGTATCGGAGACACCGCATGAAGCTCAAGCTTAGATCCGTGGGAACCTCCACTGGCCTCGTACTGCCGAAAGAAATGCTGGTTCGGCTGCGAGCCAAGAAGGACGACACCCTATTTGCAATCGAAACGCCAGCAGGATATTTGCTCACTCCCTACGATCCTGAGGTTGAGAAGCAACTAGACCTCGGCCGGGAATTCATGAGTAAGTATCGGAGCGTTTTCCGCGCACTGGCCAAGTGAGAAAACCGGTTTGGCTGGACCGGCGTGCTCTCATGCTCCTCCACGCAGAGAGCCTGGCTGAACACGGTGGACTGTGGGGCTTACGGGACGAAGCAGCACTGGAGTCAGCGCTGGCGCGCCCTAGGAACGTCTACGCCTACGAGCGCGGTAGCGATGTGGCGCGCTTAGCGGCAGCATACGGATTCGGGCTCGTTCGCAGTCATCCTTTCAACGACGGAAACAAGCGGGCCGGCTTTCTCGCCATCGGGCTTTTTCTCGAATTGAATGGATTTGAGCTTGAAACTGAGGAAGTTAGTGCCGTCAAAACCATGTTGGATCTAGCTGCTGGAAATCTCAGCGAAAAAGGTTTGGCGGAATGGATCCGTGCGCGGATCACACGCCGGAAGTGATTCAGACAGAGTCCCGAGCACTGCATCGAGCCTCGTACCTCACCTCCGGATACATCCGATCAAACGCCATCCAGGTCAGCGCAATCACCACAAACACCAGCAGGCTGCCCTCCGGACCGACCGAGCCCCCGGTGATCCACCGCGAGCCGTGGAAGGAGGAGTTCAATAAGTGACCGGTCGCCACGCTGCCGCTGTCGGGCACGGAGTAAAGATAGCTTTCCCCCCAGTCAAATGCCGCATGGAATCCAACCGCGAACCACAAATTTCCCGTGCGGCGAAGAGTCAGGCAAAAGAAAAGCCCGATAGCCGCAACCGCGATCAGGCCGATGAAGGTTTCTCCAGCGTTTCCGACGTGCAGCACAGCGAATACGACCGAAAGCAGCAAGGCCGCAGGCCAAAATCCCATTCCCGTGGCCAGAGTGAATTGGGAATAACCGCGCGTCAGAAACTCTTCAAAAAAGCCCACCACCAGAAAGTAGCAGCCCCAGAACACCGCGAACTTGAAGATGCGTGCGCCATGCAGAGCCACAGTCCCAAGCCTAAAATCGCCAAAGCCGCCAATGGCGAACACCAGCAGGGAGACAGCCGCAATGCCCCAGATCATTCCCGCCCAAAACAGCTTTCCGAACGCTTGCCGCCCCGGCAGACCGTAATCCCCGAACCGCCGCCTCTCGAAGGCCGCCATTACCAGAGCCGGCAGCAAAACGGAGGCCATGCTTTTCAACTCCGCCGCCAGGTCCAGCCAGATGCCGTGCGTCCTTCGGGGCACCGGAAGCCTGTCGAGCAGGAACCCAAAAACTCCGCAGACGGCCAAATAAATCAGCAGCCGCCACACTGCCCGCAGCCCATGCGGGCCGATGAAAACCTCGTGCATAGGGTGTCGCTGCTCAGGGACTAAACCGGAGAATGGAGACGCACCAGCAGACTGATCCAGTGGCCGCGGGTCAGCGCCAGGCACAGACCCTGCTTGCAAGTTTGCGTCATCCATGACGGAAGTTTCCCCAATCGTCCCCGGACATGGTAAAACACTCGCCGTCCCTTCATGAGTAAATTTCTCACGCGCGAACGCTTTGGCCGGCCGCAAGTCCTGGCAGGATTTCTCCTGCTGGGGTTTCTGGCTCAGTGCGGATGGCTGCTGGCTCGGGGCACGCAACCACTCGAAATGGACCGTTCCCAACTCTTCCGCCTGGTGGAAGGACTGCAACAGTGGAATGGTCAGGCAGTCGCGGGAACCCCGTCGGTCGAACGAATCAACGCCGGCACTCCGACTCCGCTTGAAGTCGATCAGAACGGAGGCTACGACCCCAACCACTCACCACTCTGGTATCTGGTGGCGTCGCTGCCCATGCTGCGCTGGACCGGCACAGCCGAGACTGGATCCTTCCACTACTGGGGATGGCTGGCGCGAGCACCCTATTTGATTCTCGGAGTGCTCCTGGGCGCATCGTTGTGGTATGTCGCGCGCAGGCTCTACGGAAATGCGGGTGGGTACATCGTCTTGACCTTGTACTGCTTTTCGCCTTTGATCCTTCGCAGCAGCACGCTATATTCTGCACAGCCGGAGATGGGCGCGGCTTGGGCCGCGTTCGGAGCCATTTTTACCGCCATCGCGGTTGCCCATACGCTATATGCGCCGCGTGAAGTTGTCGTCTGGAACTGGCGGCGTATCCTGTTGCTCGGACTCTCCCTCGCGTTAGCCATCGGCTCTCAGTTTTCACTGGTCATCCTCCTGCCCATCGCTCTGGGGTTCATGCTCTATCTGGCACCGACTCGGCGGCTGGCTGCATTTGCAATTTGGCTAGCAGCGTGTGGAGTTGCGTTTGTTCTTCTGTTCGCCTCCTATTTTTTTCGCCCCGGCGTTTTCTGGCAAAGCATGGCCCACGCCCAGTTTCTCGGGATCACCTGGCGGACGTTTCTCATGCCCGCCGCTTATCTGCGGATTCTGGCGCAAACCGGCCAGAGCGGCCCGGTGCTGTTCGTGGCCATCCCGGTGGTTCTGATCACGTACCTGGTCTGGCGCCGGCCAAGGTATTTCGGGAACACTGCGCCTCTGATGATGACGGCATTGTTCCTTGTATTCAGCCTGGGTACGCCGCACTATCCCGGCTTCGGATTCCAACTCATTGCGGCGCCATTCTTGTTTGTCTTCGTGGCCGGCGTCGCTGCAGACCTGCTCGAAACCCAGCGACGCGATCTGATCGCAGCCTGCGTCTGGGGACTGCTGGTGGCGAATGCACTCTGGAACCTGGCGGAGCTGGCACGCGTAGGAAGGCCCTGAATGAAAATCAAACTTACCGCCACAGCGCAGTTTTGATGGAACCTTGCTTACGCTTTCCACGTAGCTGCGTCTGACGCCATGGAGGCGCACAAATATGCATACCCGAGGCTTGCGCAATAGTTTTCTGGCCACGCTCGCGTTGATTCCGCTCGGTTGTATCGCCTGGGCCCAGGATCAGGGGAGAGAGTTTCACTGGAAGGGCAAGCTTGCCCCCGAGAACGTCATCGTAGTCAAAAACATCAATGGCAACATTGAAGCCGAGCCAGCCAGTGGAGATGAGGTTGAAGTAACCGCCGAAAAAAGCGGTCCCCGCGCCGACGAAGTCAAGATTGAGATGGTGCAACGTCCGGACGGCGTCATCTTTTGCGCCATCCTCCCCGGCATGAGGCAAAACGATCAGTGCAAAAACAACAACGAGTGGCATTCCACGAGTCACCGTGACGACACCAAAGTCGAATTCACCGTGCGGGTTCCCGAGAATATCCGCTTTTCGGCGGAGAATGTGAACGGCAACGTCATCGCGAAGAACCTCAGCCGCGTCGTCCGCGCCAGCAGTGTCAATGGCAGGGTAGAGGTTTCGACTAAATCGTGGGCCGAAGTCTCGTCGGTGAACGGCAACGTGGAAGCACGCATGGGGCAGGCAGACTGGCCGGGCACGCTGAAGATAGAGACCGTCAACGGCTCCATCGAACTGGAACTGCCGGGGGACCTGAGTGCCGACGTTAACTTCAAATCCGTCAACGGAGAATTGGAATCGGATTTCGCGCTCACCGTGCAAGGCAGCATGAGCGGGCACTCGATGAAGGGACGAATCGGCGGCGGCGGTCGCGAACTGAAGATCGAAACCGTGAACGGCAGTGTGCGGCTAAAGCACAATTCGATTTGAGGGCAACCGAGACGTCCCAACACCCCAACGTGAATTGGCGATTCGTATCAGGGCATCGCCTCAGCGATGCCGCAGCTGGCCCCAGAATCTCAAACGCCTTTTAGGCGCTGGATTTCAAGCTTCCAGTTTTCGCCATAGGCTCCTGACGGCGCAAGGCCAGGTTTTTCCGTGACTTAGCCTGGAAAAGCTATCACCGCCCGAATCCCCAAAGTAATTCTCTTAAGATCACGCAACTTCGCGTCCCCTCCCATCTTCTAATACTTAAGGGGGGAGTACGCCATGTCGAAAAAAGTAGAGTATGATTTTCCTGTGCGACGTCTGAATCGAGCCACCGGATCCGGTTTTGCATTGCTACTCTTAGCGCTTGGATTGCTGCTGATTCCCGCTGCCTTCGCCCAGATCAACGGCATGCCTGCGTCTGTCACTTCGCCCGGATTTGGCGGCCGCCAGGTTAATGGCGTAGCGCCCAGCGTCACCTCACTCGGACCGCGCGGCTACACCCCGAATGTTCCTACTTGCTGCTTCCGGGGCGGGTTTCCGGCAACCCCCAACTCAAACCTGAATTTTCACCATCATCATCGCAACGGACCATTCTCTACGTGGGGCGGCGGGTCCTATGCGGTGCCTTATTACGGCTACTACGATTCCGGAACTGATGCTGCCGATGACTCACAGGACGAGCAGTATAATGGCGGCCCCACAGTGTTCGATCGGCGCGGCCCCGGGACTGCTCCTCCGCCCGCACCGGCCCGCAGCGATAACACCCAGCCGGAATCGCCTGCCGCTCCGCAAGCGGAAGCCGCACCCGCTCCCGATCAGCCGCAAACCGTGCTCGTGTTCAAAGACGGCCATCAACTCGAAGTTTCGAACTATGCGATTGTCGGGAGCACGTTATACGACTTGACCGGCGGACATCGTCACAAAATCGCTCTTGCCGACCTGGACCTGACCGCCACCTCGAAACAGAACGACGACCGCGGCATCGACTTCCAGGTGCCCGTAGCGTCTGAAGCGAACTAGAGCATGTTCAAGTCGCGAACCATCGCCTGCATCATCCCGCTGCTGGGAGCAGCGATTTTCGCGCAGGCGCAGATGCGTGCTCCGGCCATGACCATGCCAGGTGCCGTGGTCCCTTCTGGATTCGCGCGAAGCGTCGGAGCCTCGTTGACCGCACGGCCGCATCCCCACTTTTCGCACCCCGGCGCGATCTTCCTCACCGACCCGTTCTACGCGGATTACCCTGATGAATCACTGGTAGTTCCGACCGCTCTACCGCAGGTTGTGATCGTGCAGCCGACGGCTGCCACGCCGCCAGAAACAAAATCCGAACCCCTGATGATTGAACTGCAAGGCAATCGCTATGTGCGTTTTGGGGGAAGCCAGCAATCAGTAGAGCGCGGCACCAACGCGCCTCCTGACTACGAGCAGGCAGGGAACCTCTCGATTCGCCCTCAGCCTGAACTCCCGCCGACGGTGCTGATCTTTCGCGATGGCCACCGCGAACAGGTGCCGGAGTATGCGATTGTAGGCAGCACTCTCTACGCCAGCGGAGATTACTGGCAGAGCGGCCACTGGACAAAGAACATCCAGCTCTCCAGCCTAAACATCCCGGAAACGGTAAAAGCGAACCATGACAACGGAGTCAAGTTCACGCTGCCGTCAGCTCCGAATGAGGTCGTTACCAGGCCTTAGTTGTGTTCGGCCAATAAGCCTCCACCATCCCCTTACAGGGCATTCTCCCTCTTTCAAGGTTGCGAACCTGCGCCGATAGCCTGATCATCATAGCGGTCATGAAACCACCCTGCGATGAAGCCGCGATTCGTTCCCTGCCCGCCACCGCCGCTTGCGCACCCGAAGCAGGAACGTGGATCCTCGCCGCCGCGATTCTTGGATCAAGTATGGCGTTTATCGACACCACGGTCGTAAATGTCGCGCTACCCGCGCTCCAATCCAGTCTGGGTGCGACAGTGATTGACGTGCAGTGGGTAGTTGAATCCTATGGTCTGTTCCTGGGCGCGCTCATTCTGGTCGGCGGTTCGGTTGGCGATTTGTTCGGACGCCGTCGAATCTTCGTCGCCGGCATCACTGTATTCGCGGCCGCGTCAGCCTGGTGCGGGTTGGCCCCAAACATTCATCAACTGGTGATCGCACGGGCGGCTCAAGGGGTCGGAGCCGCGTTCCTGACTCCCGGAAGCCTGGCAATTATCAGCGCGTCATTTGATGAAAAAAAACGTGGTCGAGCCATCGGCACCTGGTCCGGGTTTACCGCGATCACCACCGCCGTGGGTCCAGTTCTGGGGGGCTGGTTGATCCAGCACGCTTCCTGGCGATGGGCATTCTTCATTAACCTGCCGCTTGCTGCTGCCGTAATTGCGATTGCGCTGCGGTACGTTCCCGAAAGCCGGAGCACAGCGGCGAAGCGCGTCGACTGGTGGGGCGCATTTTTCGCCACAGTTGGCTTGGGCGGCCTGGTTTACGGCCTCATCGAATCCGCCCGGCTCGGTTGGGTGCATCCGCTGGTCTCCGGAAGCCTGATCATCGGAGGATGCTGCTTACTTGCTTTCTATTTTGTCGAAGCCAGGGCCACTGCACCGATGGTTCCACTGGAATTGTTCCAGTCGCGAACCTTCAGCGGCGCCAACCTTCTGACGCTATTCCTTTATGCGGCGCTGGGAATCTTTTTCTTTCTGTTTCCCTTGGACCTCATTCAGGTGCAGGGCTATTCCGCCACTGCCACGGGTGCCGCTGCTCTCCCTCTCATTCTGCTGATCTTTCTCCTGTCCCGCTGGTCCGGAGGCCTGGTAGCGCACTACGGCCCTAAGCTGGCGCTGATCGTCGGTCCTCTCGTCGCAGCCTGTGGGTTCGTTCTGTTCGCGATACCCGCCGTCGGCGGGAGCTACTGGAGCACATTTTTCCCCGCATTTGTCGTGCTCGGTTTTGGAATGGCCATCAGCGTTGCTCCTCTTACCACCGTAGTCATGAGCGCCGTGGACCAGGACCGCGCCGGCACAGCCTCAGGAATCAACAATGCGGTGGCCCGCATCGCCAGCTTGCTTGCAATCGCAGTCTTGGGGATCGTGATGGTGAACTCATTCAGCAACCGTTTGGATCGCACACTGAGCCGCATTTCGATGCCCCCAGAGCTGAGGATGAAGCTCGAATCGAGTCGCGTTAAGCTTGCCGCTCTCGAAATACCGGCTGGCCTCGACCCGAATACCTCCGCTGAAATTAAGGCCGCGATCGATCAAGCATTCGTCTACGGTTTTCGGCTGGTGATGTTGATCTGCACTGGTCTTTCTGTTCTCAGTGCAGCTCACGCCTGGTTGCTGATCGGGGGCAGAACCGGTGCGATGCCGACCAACGCCGGAGTTCATCCCCGGCCCGCCCGGACCTGAAACGGCAACCTCCGCGCTCTCCAGAAAAAGCTTTCCGTGTGGTATAATTTTAACTATCCAACCGGCTGCTAAGTTGCTTAAAATGCAACGTTTTACCGAAATTAGCGGTAAAGAAAAAGCTTTCATATGTCGAGAGCGAAAGCTGAGTTAAAAGCCAAGAGCTAGGAGCCAAGAGCTTCTTTATGCCTGACGATCAAAATCCAGAACTACCGTTGACGCCACCCCCGCCCGGCGAAGGCGGCAATCCCGGCGCGCTGAACATTCAACCGGTAAATATCGAAGAGGAGATGCGCAGATCGTATCTCGATTATTCGATGTCCGTGATCATTGGGCGTGCGCTGCCTGATGTGCGGGATGGGTTGAAGCCGGTGCATCGCCGCATTCTTTACACCATGCAGCAGATGGGTCTCCAGCCCAATCGATCGACCCGCAAGTGCGCCAGGATCGTCGGAGAGGTGATGGGCAAATACCATCCGCATGGCAACCTTGCGGTGTACGACGCGTTGGTGCGTTTGGCGCAGCCTTTCGCCATGCGTTACCCGCTGGTGGATGGACAAGGCAACTTCGGCTCGGTGGACGGAGATCCACCGGCAGCCGACCGGTATACGGAAGCGCGTCTGACGCGAGTGGCCTCGGCTCTGCTTGAAGATCTCGATAAAGAAACCGTCGACTTCCGCCCCAACTACGACGGCAACGAAATCGAGCCGGACGTTCTCCCGACCCGCATTCCCAACCTACTGGTGAACGGATCGGATGGAATCGCGGTCGGCATGGCGACAAAAATTCCGCCACACAACCTGACCGAAATTGTCGACGCAACCATCACCCTGGTAAACAATCCCGCGACTCAGCTCGCCGAAATTCTAGGCATCGTGAAAGGCCCAGACTTCCCCACGGCCGGAATCATTCACGGCAAAAGCGGAATCCTCGAAGCGTACAAACACGGCCGCGGCCGCTTCATGATGCGCGCCAAAGCCGCCATCGAAACCTTCAACAAAGACCGCCAGGCCATCATCGTCACCGAAATCCCCTACCAGGTAAACAAAGCCCGCCTAATCGAAAGGATGGCCCAGCTCGTAAACGACAAGATTATCGACGACATAAGCGATATCCGCGATGAGAGCGACCGGGACGGGATGCGCATTGTGGTTGAGTTGAAGCGTGGCGGCGAGCCGCAGCTTGTGCTCAATCAGCTTTTCAAGCACACCTCCATGCAGGAAAGTTTTTCGATGATTTTCCTGGCTGTGGTGAATGGGCAGCCTAAGGAGCTTGGGCTGATTCAAGCTATCCAGCTCTTTATCGATCACCGGGTGGATGTGGTTCGGCGGCGGACTGCGTATTTGCTGCGTAAAGCTAAGGATCGCGAGCACATCCTTGAAGGCTACCTTACTGCGCTCGATCACCTTGACAATGTGATCACCATCATTCGCGCCAGTGCTAACCGGGCTGATGCGCGTGAGAACTTGATTGCTTACTTCGGTGGCAAGAAGATCGACATCAACACTACCGGGCGCGCGCCCAAGCTCGATCCTGAAAAGCCGTTTACCGGTATTCAGGCTGATGCGATTCTTGAATTGCAATTGCATCGCTTGACCAAGCTCTCGATCGATGAAATCACCAAAGAGTTGAAGCAGACTCGCGACAACATCGCCGAATTCGAATCGATTCTCGGCTCGGAGAAGAAACTGCGCACCGTAATCGTGAAAGAGCTCGAAGAGGTCAAGAAGCTGTACGGCGACGAACGCCGCACGGTGATCGAGGACGAAGCCGCCGAGATTCAGCTCGAAGACCTGATCGCCGACGAGCAGATGGCCGTCACGGTAAGCCACAGCGGCTATCTCAAGCGCACTGCCATTTCCACGTACCGCAATCAGCGGCGCGGTGGTCAGGGCCGCATGGGCATGAAGACGCGCGACGAGGATTTCGTCGAGCATCTCTTCATCGCCTCGACTCACGCCTACATTCTGGTCTTCACCAACACCGGACGCGTGCACTGGCTGAAGGTATACGAAATCCCCGACGTGGGCGCCGCCGGCAAAGGCAAGCACGTCGGCAGCCTGGTTTCATTCCAGCCCGGGGAGACTGTCCGCACCATGCTCGCCGTCCGTAATCTCGAGGAGGAAGGCAAGTACGTCTTCTTCGCTACCCGCAACGGCACGGTCAAGAAAACCGACCTGAAGGATTTCTCGCACGTGCGCTCCGGCGGCATAATCGCCATCAACGTCGAGAAGGGCGACGAACTGGTAGCCGCTCGCCTGACCGACGGCGTGCAGATCATCTTCCTCGCCTCGCACGACGGCCAAGCCATCCGCTTCGAAGAAACCGCCGTCCGCTCGATGGGCCGCAACGCCACCGGCGTGCGTGGCATGAACCTGGACGAGAAAGATTACATCGTCGGCATGGCCACCACGGTCAGACCCGATGCGGTGCAACCACCCGCTCCGGCGAAGGACACCGCAGATTCGACTCTCGCAGTCGAAGACGTGGGCAAGAAAGGCTCGCTCATCCTCTCCGTCACCGAAAACGGATACGGCAAGCGCACCGCCGCCGACGAATACCGTCTGACCAACCGCGGCGGCAAAGGCGTAATCAACGTAAAAACCACCGAACGCAACGGCAAAGTCGTAGGCATAGCCCAGGTCGCGGAGGAATCCGAAGTCATGCTGATCAGCCAGTACGGCAAAATCATCCGAATCGAATCCAAATTCATCCGCGAGTCGGGAAGGTCAGCCCAGGGCGTGCGGCTGCTGAACATCGAAGCGGGAGACAGAGTAGCCGCAGCGGTAGTGATCCCGCCAGAAGAAGAGCCGACGAACGGCGGGACGCTGATTCAGTAAAAAAGACGCCACCTCAAAATCGAGGTGGAGCGGGCGAGGGTGCCCGCGCCACGCGGTTATTGGCTGTAGAACTTGCCGCCCAGGGTTTTATCGCATCCGCCGCCGCGGCTGTTTTCCCAGTTCATCTGGATCAGCCAGTTGTAGGTGCCGAAGGTTTGATTGTAGGCGCCCTGGCCGAGCACGCCGGTTAGCGGGCCGAACTTCCAGGCACATTTGTCGGCGTTCTCGTTGCCGGTGGAATCGTACCAGGCGTTCAAGTCGGGGTCGGTAACGGTTTCGGCGGTTTCGTGCGCCATTACCGAAGCCATGCCATCGGCGCCGCTGTCGCGGTTGGGGCTCACCGATTGCATTTCGCACGAGGCGGGGCAGCGATCGGGATTGCCCACGAATGCGTACTTGATGTCGGTCCCAGCGATCGTGCTGTGAGTGTGCCAGCCGCAGTACTGGTTGCAGAAACCGGAGGTCTCGGCCACGTCGGAAGCCGTCAGGACGAAGTACAGGCCGTTGGCATCCTTCGGCAAAGCGCGGCTAGTGAGGGCGCTGCTCACGATGAGCTGAATGTCGCTGTCGGAAAGCTGTTTGCCCCGGCTGTATTTGTTACTCGTGGACGCCACTAGCGCCACGTTCCCGCTGGGGTGGCTAACGCTATCGCTGTAGGTTGTGTTGATCTTGAAGTAGCCGGAACTGCCGATGCCGCGAGTCGGCCCAAAAAGAATGTTCAGCAGGTTCACCGTGGTCTGGCTATCGGAAGGCTTGGGACCGTTCGTCCAGTTGCCGTACCAGATGAAGTACACATGGACGGAACTCATACTCATCACCGGACCGCCATGGTAGCCGATGCCGTTCGTTGTCGGCGACTTACTAGTCGCGGTGCCTGATTCCCTGGCCGTCTCAATCGCCCATCCTTTGCCGTTCGGCGCCAAGTGGATGACTTGTTTCATGTCCTGCGCGTGCGAACTTAGGCAGCCAACCATCATTAAAAGAGCAATCAGTGCTTTCCGCATTCGTTCTCCGGGGTTTAACGGCTGCCTTGTGGAAGTAGGAAGCTGTCCTGTTTATACGTGGGCCGCGAGGGCGCGACAACTTACGCTGGGGTCGGGGTAATGGTTACCTGTGGAGGCATAAAAACCGGCGGATTTGGCGGTTTTAGGACTGTTAGCGGCAGTTACGGTTGTGTGATAAGGGAACTCGGTCTGGCGTCATCTTGGCGGAGGGTAGTCGAAGCGGTAGCCTCGCGGCTCGTTCCCTGACATGTACCGCGTGTTGTATTCCAGCAGGTAGTTCAGGTGCGCGTCGTCGAGAGGAAACGATTTGTCGGACGGATATGGATATCTGGTCATGGTGCTGAAGGGAAGCGGATCGACGCTGGTGAAGTCGTAGGCGTAGAAGTCCATGTCTTTCTCGTATCCATTGGCTACGAAAAAGTAGTCGCGGACCCAACCCTTGGGCAGGCTGGGAAGTTGCGAGGGATCGAAATCGAGAGCAACTTCATCGCCCGATCCGAGCACGACCAGTTGGTCATCGAGGGAAGTTAGCAGTGGCAGCACATCGCCGTATCGCGTATAGGTGCCCGCGGGACGCGTGTAGGGCCCGGTGGGGCTGGCTTTTTCGTAGACGTACATGACATTGCCGGGGGGGTTGCCTTCGATCTTCAGCGGGAATCCGTGGAATCGCAGATCGGCGCGAGCGAGAGGAACCGGTGTAAGGCGGGAGTTTTGGTCTTGATTGGTGCGGTCGATCAGGATGCTGTTCCAATAAATCTGCAGGTTGGTTGAGATGCGAATACGCTGCGTGCCCTCGGGCAGACGGCCGCTGAGGTCGGCGGTCATGGTACGAGGTCCGCCGGCGGGAAAGCCTATGTCGTCGATCACGCGAATCCATTTTCCCTTGGCGTCGAGTGCTTCCACGTAGGGCGCGATGCCTTGAACGCCGGCCTGGTCGGCGGCGTACATTCCGGTCGCGCTGAAATATTCGATCTCGCCGTGCATGAGCAGCCATAGCGGGCCTCCGCGGTACGGTTCGCCGAGATCGAGTTCCACACTGTGCAGCTTGGTGAAACCTGCGAAGGGCAGCAGATCGAAATCGCCGAGATAGCGATGCGCCAGAAGATCGGGTAAAACATTGTGGCCGTGCTCTTCGCGAGCGCTTGCTGGAGGACGCGCGTCGCGACTGTACACCACCTTGAAGGGTGGATAGGGCGGATTGCTGGCGAAGTATTCGTTCGGATAAACATCGAGGTCTGCGGGATGATCGACCGCCACCAGCCTTGCCTGGTCGAGATACACCGCCTCTTCCAAGGGCTCCATGAAGCGGAAGCTGAGCTTACCGTCTTTCTCGCGGATCACGTTGCGGTCCACTTTCATGTATTCGGTGGGGCGCGGGATGTTGCGCTGGCCGGGGCCAACCCAGTGTCCGACCACGCCGGCGCCGAGCATGTCAGCGACTAACTGGTAGCGCTCACCATTCCAGACGAAAAGGGTGGGGCAGGAACTTCCACGGCGGTCGATTTCCATGAACTTCTGTTCGCGGTCGGCGGCGACTTCGACTTCGTCCTGGAGAACTCCGGTCGGCCAGAGCATGCGGACGACGTCGACTTGGGCCGCTTGTCCGAGGCCGACGGTGAGGTAGGGTGAATTCTGTCCCAGATAGCCGGACGATCCTGCGATTTCGAATTTCTGGCGGTTCCCTCCTGAGAAGACTTCGACTTTCGTTCCGATGGCGCTCTTGTTGTCGTTCAACCCGGTGAGGGCAAGCCGCAGCCAGTGGTTCTTGTTGCCACCTTCATTTCGCAGCAAGACGACCGGACCGTGATTCTGCGTGATGAGCAAGTCGGTTGCGCCATCGCCGTCGTAGTCACCCGTGATGATGGCGCGTGGATCTTTGAGGCTAACCTTGTCGAGGCCGACGTCAGCCGTGACGTCTTTGAAACCGTCGGGGCCAAGATTGCGGAACAGACGCACTTCGCCGTGTCCATCAACAGTTTCACCGACGGCAGCGAGGTCCACCCAGCCGTCGTTGTCGTAGTCAATGGCGGCGACTCCGAAGGCGCGAACCCAACTGGTCGCTGGCAGGGGAACTTGCTCAAAACTTTTGCCTGCCTCGTTGCGCCAGAGGGTTAGAGCGGGAGTCCCCCAATGACTGAAGGCAATGTCCATCCAGCCGTCATGATTGAAATCGAGGACAGCGATGCCAACAAATGTCCCCAATGCTTTGGCAGGCCAAAATTGCCGGTTCAAGAATTTTCCTTCACGAGGATTTTCGAGGATAGTCAGCGGCTCAAGAGCTTCTGTCACCACGAGGTCTATGGCTCGATCGTTATTCCAGTCGGTGCCGACCGCAGCAAGACTTGGCGTCCAGCCTTGAAAGTCAATCGACCGGGCAACTTCGGTGAAAGTGCCGTTTCCGTTATTGCGCCACATCAGGTTGGAACCAGTCGCATCGCCCACGACTCCCCTAGTCTCTTCTCTGGGATCGAATGCTCGGCCTTCATCGTATCGGTTGACGTAGAGGTCCAAGTCTCCATCGTGGTCGTAGTCGATGAAAGTTAGTCCAGCGTTGAATCCTTCGCTCTTGATTTCTGCAGCCTCGGTTACATCCTTAAACGTGCCGTTCTTCTCGTTGTGAAGAAGAAGCACGCGCCCATTGAAACTCACCGCTATGTCGGTGAAACCGTCATTGTCGTAGTCGCCCGCCGTGCAGCCAATCCCATGCAATGTCGAATCAAGGCCGGCCTTCTTGGTTACGTCTTCGAACTTGCCATTGCCCAAGTTGTGATACAGCGACATTCCGCCTTCCTTGCCGTTGTCGGGCAGAAAAATGTCGGGGCGACCGTCGTTGTCATAGTCGAGAAAGCATGCGCCTGGGCCAAGGTAGGAAGCGAGATCCTTCGCGGTCGGGACCGTCGGCTTTGTCATGAGTCCAGCTTGCTTGGTGGTCTCCACGAAATGTACTTGCACAGCCGGTGGAACTTTCTCCGGTGCAGCGGGCGATTCTTCTGCAAGTGAATACTTCCCCTGTTCGCCATAGGCCAAGCTGATGGGCGAACCCAGCTTGTTTTGGGTGATGTATTGGAAGCGGGTCAGATGTTCGCGGGCGTGAGTGAGGTCGGCGGATTGCTGATAGGCGCGGGAGAGTCCGAACTCGGCTGAGGCGTGCAGCGGGTTCAGCCTCAGGGCATGTTGGAAGGCGTCCATCGCTTCAGGATATTGTTTGTTCTGGGCGTATGAGGCGCCTAGAAAATACCAGCCATCCCCATCAGTCGCGTCGATTTTAGCGACCCGGCGGAATGCCTCAATCGCAGCCTGTGAGTCCCCTGAATTCTTTTCCAGCAAACCGAGGTTGTACCAGACATAAGGGTCGTTTTGGTTCTGCTTCACTGCTTGCTCGAGAATTTGCCTGGCGGCATCGACTCGACCAAGGTTGAGCAGCGCGATACCTCGATTCATGGAGGCGGTCTGGAACTTGGGATCGAGATCAGAGGCTTGTTCAAACGCCGCGAGGGCTTTCTCGAAGAGCTGCTGGTTCATGTACGCGGCGCCGAGGTTGTTGAGGCGGGCCGCTTCGGCGGATTTGTCCGGCGGCTTCGCAGTAAGCGCGTTTTGCGGAGCGGCTGCGTAGATCGCAATCGTCGCCAGAACAATGCCCGCACAAACTAGGGGAGTCGTCTTAGTCATGCGAAGAACAAGTTAACCACAAAGGGCACGAAGGTACACAAAGGAAAATCGCGGATGGAAAGGGCCTAGGCCGTGAACTGCCTAACCTCAGGCGGCTAGCTGATTCTCTATCTCGGCGCGGCAATTGTCCAAGGCTTGCTGTAGGCTTTGTTCGCTGCTATGCCCTTGCCTTCTTCAATCGTGATCGTCTGGCTTCCCGGCACGTTCGAGAGCTTGTCTATTTGGCCGCTGGGCCATTGCACTTCAATCGAGTCGGCTTTGGTTTTGTCGCCCAGGCCGAAGGTCAGTACCAGTTCGCTCTGCGACAAATAACTCGAGCCACTGTGCACCATCCTCCACTGCTGATCTTTTCCCAAGTTCAGGCGCACGATCGCTCCGATGCCATTGCGGTTCGACTTCGTGCCCTGCAGTTTAATGCGCAGGCTGTGGTTGTCGCCGCCTTCGTTGTGGAACAAGTAGGGGCGGCCTCCGTTGGTAGTGATCAGCACATCGAGCGAGCCGTCGTTATCAATGTCGGCGTAGGCCGCGCCGCGCGCGACTTTCGGGCTGGCAAACGCGGATCCCAACGAGGTGGTCACCTCCTGAAACTTGCCTCCGCCGAGGTTGCGGAAAACATGTGGCGGCTCGGCATAGCTGACACGCTTCTGCACGCGCTCGATTTCGTTCTCGATGTGTCCGTCGGCGACGAAGATGTCGGGCCAGCCGTCGTTGTCGTAGTCAAAAAAGAAACAGCCAAAGCCCAGAGTCACCAGGGTCGCGCGCCCGACCTCCGAACGCGGGGCCTCGTCCACGAACAGTCCGTTGCCCTCGTTGTGGTAGAGCGAGAGCATTTGGTTGGCGAAGTTCGTGATGATGAGGCTGGGACGACCGGAGCGATCGTAGTCGGCGGTGTCTACGCCCATGCCGGCGCGGGCGACGCCGTCTTCGCTGAAGGCGATTCCGGCGGAGACTCCCTTTTCCTCGAACGTGCCGTCGTGCTTGTTGAGGTAAAGCTTGTTTGGCTGGGTGTCATTGGCCAGCAAGATGTCGGGCCAACCGTCTCCGTTGTAGTCAACGATGGCCACGCCCAGGCTTTTGGACGTCGGATCGTAGAACTTGGCCTTCTGCGTAGCATCTTCAAAGTTTCCATTGCCGAGGTTGTGCCACAGCCGCGCGGATGTGCCCTTGTATGACTCCGGCGTGCAGTAGGATTTGTGCGTGCCGTCGAGAGTGCAGTACAGATCGCTCTTCTCCGACCATTGCACATAGTTCGCGACCACCAGATCAAGTTTGCCGTCGCGATCGTAATCCACCCAGGCGGCGCTGGTCGAGAACTCATTCGGCCCCCACAATCCCGTGGCTTTGGTCACATCGGTAAAGGTGCCGTTGCCATTATTGTGAAACAGATGGCTCTGGCCGAGCGCGCTGATGAAGAGGTCGTCGTAGCCATCGTTGTCGTAATCGCCAACCGCAACGCCCAGACCGTACGTGGAAACCGCGAGACCGGCCTTGCGAGTGACGTCGGTGAAGGTGCCGTCGTGGTTGTTGTGATAGAGCTGCAGCGTGGCTTCAGAACTCTTGTGCCCGGGCCAGTCTTGGCTGTTTACCAACAGAATGTCAGGCCAGCCGTCGTTGTCGTAATCGATGAAAGCACAACCCGAGCCCATGGTCTCGGGCAGATACTTTTTTCCGAAGGCGCCGTTGTTGTGTGTGAATTGGATTCCGGCTTGCGTGGTGATGTCGCGAAATTGGATCGGCTGGGCGAGTGCGGACGCGGCGAGTAATGAGGCCAACACGAGTCCGAGAGCATTTGAGGTCCCGATTTTAGCCGTTCCAACAGCAGCGGCTTCAGCCCATTCCATTTTCGCGATGCTGTCGGCGCGGCTGAAACCGCGCCCTGCTACGAACCTTGATGTGATCTTGCACAAACCGGCGAGCTTGCCCATTATCTTGAGGCTCCCGCAAGGGCGATTCGCTTTGCTGAACTTCGTCCCGCCTGGACGGGTCGAAGACCCGTCGCCACGCGGACTGAGGCCGGGACTGCCGATACATGTTCGTGAATGGCCTGGCGCTCATTGTTGTCCTCGGGATTGAGTTGGCGGTAGGGGCCGGTGATGGCCTGCGCCGCTTCGTCAGCTTTGAAACGCATATAGCGCACCTCGTGCTCGTGAGCCTGCTTCTCATCTCCCAGGCCGCTGTAGCAGAGCATCAGGTTGTAGTGGGCTTGCAGATCTTCCGGATCGACTGCCAGAACGGATTGCAGAACCGTCACCGCTTCCGCGTACTTGCGCTGGAGAAACAGAATTCGTCCAAGATCGTTCAGCGCTACACGGTCTCGCGGATACTGGGCCAAAACCTTGTGCAGGTGATCGGCGGCATCGTCGTAATGGCCATCGGTGCGCAAAACTTTGGCGTAGAAGAAGTGGGCTCGTGCCAGGTCTGGGCTCAGCGACAATGCCTTCGCCAGCACGGTGCGGGCTCGCTCCATATCGCCCTCCTGCACCGCGGCGCGTCCGATGTTGACCCAGCCGTCGGGATTTCTGGGATCAATCTCCGTCACTTTCTCGAAGGCCGCCTGCGCGCCTTTCAGATCGCCTTGCAGCAGCAGCCCAATACCGTAATCGTTCCAGCGCTGCCAGTCGTCGGGCTGCAACACGGTCTTGGGATCGGCCGCAGGGGCGTTGTGTGCTGTTACGTTCAGCGTGACTTCATCTTCCGCCAGGGCCACGATTGGAAGATCAGGGATCTTCTCTTCTTTGGCTGATACGCCTTTCAACGATCCTGAGAACGCGAACTTCCTGTCGTCGTAATCGGGCGTGACGCCGGTGGCAGGTTGGCTAGAATCGGGGATGCCCGCGAATGAGAACTGTGTGTTCCACCACGCGAACTTGCGATAGCAGAGGCGGGCGTGCAGGGTGATTTTATTGCCTGAGTTTTCGGGAATGTGCAGGCGGTAGTGAACTGTGTCGGCGGCCCCGGGCGGAATCAGGTGCACGTACACCACGGCGCGCGTGGCCCAGGCGTTCCGTTTGTTGATGGCGTTGCCGTGGGCATCCACTTGCAGCGAGCGATAGAAGTGCGCGCCCTTTTCTACCGGGCCTTTGCCGTTGTCCTCAACGCTGCCACTCCAGAATATGGTTTGTCCCTTGTTGTCCGTACCTTTCAGTTCGAGCCAGGTGTCGTAGGCGTCCACCGTGCCGCCGGGGAAGAAGTGTCCGATTTTCTTGGTTCGGACCACCACATCCACGCGCACCGTGTCTCCGCGGCGAACGGTTGGCTGGATGCGGCTCAGTGGCGCTGTGATCGGCAGGACGTCGGTTTCGTTACCGGGAGTAATTTTCGATTCCGCCTCCTCGCCGACGGCAAAGGTCGTGGAAAGGTCAGACTGGTTGGCGACTCCCGGCTTCAACTGCGGACGCGCCGCCGAGAGCGCGAAAATATCCACGCTGAGAATGCCGCTCTTGAGAAACTCGTCGGTGATCTTAAGTTGCTCGGGATCATCATTGGCGGTTGGCAACGCTGTATTCGCTGCCGGGAAACGATGCGAATGCACGAAGCCGTCCGTATTGCCCAGGTCGCTCGAGCGAGTCTGCGGCATGTGGCAATCGGCGCATTGCGAGGGTTTCGCCGGATAATAAAACGACCGCGCCCCCTCTCCCGATACGCCGCTGGCCTGCCAGTTGTCGTATTCGTTGAAGCCACGAATCCAGCGGTAGTGGTTGACCGGAACGTCGAGATGGACCTTATGGCAACTGGAACAGAATTCCGCGGTCTGGTTGCGCATGAAGGGTTTGAGAAATACCCGGCGGTGCGGTTCGGGGTTCAGCTTCACCAGAAAATCGTGCAGGGTGCGAGCAAGGGGATTCCTGGTCGCGGCCATTTCGTGCAGCTCGGGATATTCGAGATAAAAATCGCCTTGCCCCATGCTGCTCTTCACGTCGGCAATCGAGTGGCACATCATGCAACCGAGGCCAGCTTGTGCCTCGGGACGGTGCACGATCTGCTTGATCGGCGTATCCATCAAGCCGCTGTAGAGCACGGCGGGGTCGTGGCATCCGCCGCACCACTTGGAAGGCTTGGTGCCCACCGTGTCCTGCATATATTCAATGCTCTTGCGGTACCACTGATTGTTGAACGACGAGAAATGATGCGCCGAACTGAACCACTGATTGTAGATGTCTTCATGACAGCGTTTGCAGGAATCGGATTCCATGAAGAACTTGCTGGGAATTTTCTGTCCGCCATAGACCTGCGCGGAACTTGGGAAGAACGGTCCGTCGGGGCCATCACCCTCGCCATTCATGCTGGCGGGCGGCATCGATGGATTCTCGATGCGAGCTTGATTCTGCCAGCGCGATTCACGCAGATAACGGGCGCCCGCTCCCAGTCCGGCAAGCGCCAACAGGCAGATTGCGCTGCGTACGATCGAGTCGCCGATTCTCGGCGTCAGCCAGCCACGCTTTCCAGCCCATTCTGCAAACACGATGCCACTGCCCGCGAGCGACAGAAGCAGGTGAGCGTAGAGCAGGTTCCATTGCCCTCGGGGCGTTCCGGTCTTGATCAGAACCAAGCCAACGATTGCTCCGGCCGCTAGCAATACCCAGCCGAGGCGTGAGGCGACGCTTCCATCGCGGAGAAGTCGAAGAAGGCCCACCGCCAGCAGGAGAGCAGTAATGCTGCCAGCGACGGCGTGCAGCAAAACCACTGCGGCATAGAAAACATCCGGCTGAGGGAAAGTGTAGAGATAGGCGGCCGATACAAACAGGAAGGCCAGCAGCCCTGGAAGAGTGCGGCCCGAGAAACCTGGGGATGGCGATGTCGCTGACATCAGGAATTCGCCGCTGTGAACACGCTGGCGTCAAGCGATTATGTCACAAACGGTGGGGGCTCCCGCGTAGGAAGTGACCGGTGGCGCACCCAGGCAATTCAGTGCGATGTGTGTGCCGAGCGCCGCGTTCTCTGCGGCGGTAAGAGCACCTTCACCGCATTCTTCGCTTTCGCGCCACGCTTTGTCAGCCAGTTCCTGAGGTGGCCTCGAGAAACCGGCGTCAGACCGGAAAAAAATACCCCCGCGCGCCCGTCGTCGTCAGCCCAAATCACTTCACCGGTCGCTTCGATCAGGTGAGAGGTTCCGGGCAAAACAAAGCGCAAAGGGACGTTCTGCACTGGCGGGAGCGGCTCCGGCGCTTGCAGCGCCAGCCCCTGCTCGCTCAGGTCGAGCACGATCGCAGGCAAAGCGGCCACTCCGAATTGAAGGTATACCAGCGCTTCCAGGGGATGACGCGGGGAACGGCGGGGATTCGGCTTCATGAATCCCTGCCCCGCGCGCAGCGAACGAATGACTTGCTCGCAGACCAGGGGCTTGTAGAGGACGAAATTGACCCCGCTTTGAAAGGCTCCTCCAACCGGAGTAAATGCGCTTACCATGCCAAAGACCACGGGCCTGCGCTGGGGTGACAGCGTGCGTGCCATGCGAGCGACTTGGCCAGCCCCGGGCATGTCAAAATCCAGCACCAGCGCGGAATGGTGGCCATGGACAAGTAACTCCACGGCATCGGCCGACGATGGGCAGGTTTGATGCTCGATTTCAAGCACATCCAGAATCGCGGCCAGTACCCGGAGCGACGGATGATCTCGCGACATGACCAGGGCATTCATTTTCATAAGCCGGAGCTTATGGCGCGTGGGTCCTCCAGTAAAGTGACAGCGGTAATAAATCGCTCGTTACCCCGATGAGGATTTTCCCGAAATGGAACTGCGGCAAGCGCTGGAATTAGTTCTGAAATCAGCAGATTGGAGTTGGAATGCCGCAACGTAGTGTCGGCCGTTTACATCCCTGTTTTCCACGCGCCTGGGCTACGCTCGGTTGACCGAGCCCCCAAAACAAGCGTACCCTCGCGTGGAAAATTCCCGGCGTTCGCGCTGGCATCCCAAGGAGGTTGCGTATGGTTCCGATTACCGCTCTTTGGCTTCCAATCCTGCTGGCGGCCGTCATCGTTTTTATCGCCAGTTCCATCATGCACGTGGTTCTGAAGTACCACGAAAGCGACTGCAAACAACTTCCCGAAGAGGACAAGCTGCTCGCGGCAATGCGCTCCGCAGGCGTGCAACGCGGCTACTATCATTTTCCTTTTTGCACCCACAAGGATATGAAGACGCCCGCCGTCGTGGAAAAGTTCAAGCAGGGACCGGTGGGTTTCATGACCGTGTTTCCCAGCGGCCCACCCGCCATGCCGAAGTTTTTGGGAATGTGGTTTGTCTATTGCCTGATCATCGGCTTCTTCGTCGCCTATCTCACGGGACGCACGGTTGCGCCGGGCGCGAACTATCTGGCCGTGTTTCGCGTCGCGGGGACAGCGGCGTTTCTTGCCTACGGCCTGGGGCATCTCAGCAGCGGAATCTGGAAAGGCCAGCCGTGGGGCATGACCATCAAGGAAGTTGTCGATGGACTCATCTATGGCTTGCTCACGGCGGGCACCTTTGGCTGGCTTTGGCCTCGGTAGTAATTTGTGGGCCTTCATCAGCCTTGGGTCCGAACCGGGGCATGGCCGGTTTTCTCGCGGGGTAGGAAACAGGCCGCGTTCTTTCGTAATCTCCCGCCCGACGCAATGGAAATGAAATAGTTGACGGTAGTGTATGGCTAAAGCTGCCTCAAAGACTTCCTTCCGGGCTCCCCGCGTGAAGCTGGCGGGTACGGTCTTGTCCCTGGTTTGCCTGGAAAACGGGCGGCAAACTCGCGGAAGACTTCACCAGCTCTCAATCACGGGAGGTCTGCTGCGGTTGGAGACCCCTTTGGACGAGGGCATCAAGGTTGAAGTGATTTTCCACGTGGGCAGCAGCACGGTGCGCTGCAAGGCGCGCATGCTGTTTCCGATGTGGGCGACCAATGGCTATCTTCAGCCTTTCGAATTCGCCGACCTCGGCGAAGAAGACCGCAGCAATCTACAGGCCGATTTGGAACGGCTGCTGAATAGCTCGGCAGCCGCGATGGTTCCGCCCGCGGCGGAAAACACCGAAACTGGCGCGGATTCGAACCAGTAGCGAGAGCAATCCACCGAGCGTTCTCCGATAAAATAAAGACTGACCCCGATATCGTCAAAACCTCTGTCACCACAAGTGCAGATTTTGAAATCGATAATCGTCTGGAGGACTCATGGCGCATCACCACTCCCCGCGTTTTCTGAAGATTGTCGAAGATGCCAGGAAACGCATTCGTGAAGCTACGATTGATGATGTAAAAGCGAAGCTCGACCGGCGCGAGAAGTTCTTGCTCATCGACGTGCGCGAAGAAAGCGAATACGCGGCCGATCACCTGCCCGGAGCGATTCATCTCGGCAAAGGAGTCATCGAGCGCGACGTCGAGGAGCGTGTGCCCGATCAAAGCACGCCACTGGTGCTCTACTGCGGCGGCGGATTTCGCTCGGCCCTGGCCGCCGACAACCTGCAAAAAATGGGCTACACCCAGGTGTTCTCGATGGACGGAGGCATTCGGGGCTGGCGGGAAAAAGGTTTCACTCTGACCAAGGGCTGAGGGCGACCCAAAAGTGTCGCGGCAACAGGCGAGCTAGTGCTGCGCTAACTTCTCAGCTCGATTTATCCAAGCCCAGAGAAACGCGGCCAAAGCCCAAACCGCCAGCAGGGGAATCAGGCTGGCCAAGCCATGCAGGCCCGCCAGTTCTCCCAGGTTGAAAGCGCCGTGTGCGTGTCCGGTCGGATCGTCGGAAATGGTCAGCATCGACTGCGAATTCAGAGACAACTTGCCCGCCCAAAACGACGGCCAAAAGAGTTGGAACAGGGCACACCGAAACTCATCCGGCGGCTGGGCTGTGGTCGAAACTGCCATCAGCCCGAACCACACGCCACAGGTTGCAGTTAGAGCAAGCGCACCTCGAAAGAAAGGCCGAGCATTGCTCCATGCCGGCGCCAGCCCGACACAGAGCAGTGGCAGCCCGGCCGCCATGTATCGCGGTCCGTATGACCAGCCTCCCGCCCACACCAGGAACGAGGCATTAAACAGAAAATAGTAAGCCGCAACCGCCCCAGCGGCGGCCGCAGCCTCGCGTCCGTGGGGCTGCTTCCACAGCCAGCGCAAGCCGAACGGAGCCGCGAAGACAACCGGAGCCACAAATAGCAAACCGCGCCGGCAGCCGAAAAGCAATTTCAATGCGACGTCAATTCTAGGATAAGTCACGCCCATGTAGCCTTGCTTCATCCAGGGAAATGCCCCCGCCGGATAGTAGGAATAGCTGGGTTGAAATGCGGAGCCAAAGACCCGAAACTGATAGACCAGAAGCACGGCAATGCAAGCGAATGCACCCAGTACGATGCCCGCGAACGTGCGCCAGCGGCGTGGCCAGCCATCTTTCCAAACCAGCGCCATGGCGAGAACAGCGATAACTACTGAAGCCGGCGCCGCGGGATATTCCGTAACGGTGGCCCACCCCGCGGTTAGACCCACTGCCAACCCCAGCAACACATCTCCGGCGTGACTTTGGCCGCGGCGTAGCTTCAAGGAAAAGGCAAACGCGAACACCAGGCACGCCCCCGCCAGCGCATGTCCCCAGAACAGCGTGGAGTAGGACCACATTGGAGTGGCCAGGCCCAGAGCGAGAGCCCCGAAAGCTGCGGCGTTGGCGTCGCTTCCAAGGTGCAAGGCCGTCAGAAACAGCACCGCACAGGCCACTGCCATGGGAAGAGCTACCCCGACTACCGTGACGAAGTAAGACACCGCCACCAGACCCCGGGCCGATGTCGAGTCTACTCCCAGTGCGCTCAACACGGCTCTGGTTCCCTCCGCGACGGGTACGGCCAGTAGCGCGAGTCCGGGAGCCTTGTCGGAATAGTAATGGCCATTGGCGAAAGCTTTGTCGCTGGTGTTCTCGTGGTAGGCGTCGATGCGCAACGTCCCCTGCTCGACTATGGCGCGCACCAAATCAAAACGCGAGTTCTGGTTCCATCCGCCGCCCTGGTAAAAATAGGCATATGAGACAAGAACAACCGCCGCGATCAACAGGGCGCGGATTCGAATCGAGGAACAACTGTTCTGTGAGGAAGCATTCATCGATTTGCAAACAGCCGCAGAGTGCGCGGAGAGGAACGGCAATAGCAAACCGAGATACTACCCGATTTTGCCAAGCCCGGTACTTTTCATTGTGGATTGTTCGGCGTTGTTGCCGGCGCGGACACCAGTCGCAGCTTCCGATTAATGCTCGGCCAGTACTGGCGAAGCATGTTCCCACCGAACCTCCAGCCCAGGTCAGACCCATAGCGGATGAAAGTGCTGCTGACTCCCCGGTTGCCTTCAGGATAGTAGGTGTTGGCTAACCCTTCGCCTGCCAGAAGGCCCAGCAATCCGGCAAAGTTCGTGGCTCGCTCCCCCGAGTCACTGCGCGTGACCGCCAATCTGACAGCGGCGTACTTCACCGACTGCTTGAAAGAGAGGTTTCTCTTTACATAGAAGCGCGGATCTTCGTGCAACACGGACGCGATCAGGAAAGTTCCAAACAGGTTGCCCGAAGCGGCGCGGGCCATGTCAGCGCCGAAGCGCTTGCCGTATCCCTCGCTGCCTTGACCATACCCCGCAGGACTATTGATCGCCTGGCCGTAGGCTGAGCCCGTCAGGGCGGCGCCGGCTGTGGCCAGCGAAACACTGTTGTTGGCCGCCAGCTTGAACTTCTGCCAGGTGTCGAGCGGCCCCGTATTCGTAGCAAGGTCAGGAAAGACCAGAGACTTCCGCTGCAGCAGTTGGAAAAACGACAACCCGTTATGCAACGGATTGGTTCCCTGCTGCGCGGTTTGGGTTTGTGGCCCGGCGGAAGGCGCATCGGGTGCCGCGCCGGATGGGCTTTGTTGCGCTAAGCTGGCTGTACACACCAAACAGCAGATGGCAGTCGTCCAGACCAGTCGTCGCATCCCGGCCTCACGCTTATTACCGAACACAAACTCTCTCCGACTCGCACAATTCTGGCTGGCTTTTCCGAACGTCAGCAAATGGAGTCTCCTGTCTCAATTGCGATTCTATTGTTCCACTACCCAAGCGTGGGAAATAGCGGGATTGGTCGAGTGCTAGTCCACACTCAGATTTTCAGGAACATACCTTTACGATACAGCATCCACATCGCCACCCAGCAAACCAGCACATAAGCCAACGCATACAGCAGCGACGCATTCGCCGGGCTGGCCAGGGGCACGAAGATGCGCTGATAGATGAATTCCTGCCAGCTCAAACCTCCGGCAACGTGCACGTGATCGAGCCAGTGGGACATCATTTCGGCAAACACATAAGCGGCAATCGCATTCATTCCGAAAACCAGCAGCGGCTTCGTCCAGAATCCCCGCCATGATTTGACGTCCACGATCCAGTAACAGAGCGCCAGGCAGATCAGAGCCAGCCCCGCGGTGAAGATCACGTAAGAACTGGTCCAAAGCTTTTTGTTGATGGGGAACCCGAGGTTGAGAATCTTCCCCACCACCACGCCGGTCAATCCGAACAAAGCCAGGCCCACCGCCTTGCTTTTCGCGGAACGCGCGGAACGAAGCCATTGCCCGGTGAGCAGCCCAAGCAGGCTGGTCGCAACAGCGGGGATGGTGCTCAGCACCCCTTCGGGGTCGCGAGTGCCTTCGTACAAATGTCCGGCCAGCAACCTGCGATCAAGCCAAGCCACCAGGTTACGGTCGGGATCGAGCAGTGGAATATCGCGGGTGGGTACGCCGAATCCCGGCACCGGAACGAATCGCATCAGGATCCAGTAGCCCACCAGGCATCCGAGGATCGTAACAATCCATCCTCGCCAGTCCACCCACAAAGCCAGAATCGCTGACATCACATAGCAGATTGCGATCCGCTGCAGCACGCCATAAACCCGCCACGATGCCAAATGATATTCATTGGGAAAGCCATTCAGAAACAGGCCGAGGGCAAACAGGATCAGACCCCGCCACAGTACATGCCCGAGAAGTTTCTGCCGCGACTCTCCACTTTTCAGCCGCGAACTGAAGGAAAACGCCATCGCGACACCCACAATAAAAAGAAAGAACGGAAACACCAGATCAGTCGGAGTCCACCCGTTCCAATGGGCATGCTTGAGCGGCCAATAGGAACTGGGCTCATCACCCGCGTTGTTGACCAGGATCATCCCGGCAATGGTCGCGCCGCGAAACAGGTCCAGCGACATCAATCGGGAGGTCGATGGAGGCGATGGCGCCGTGACCGATCGTTGCCGGACTGTGGTGCTTGGTAGCGGGGACACCATAGCAATCAGAGCATCTTAGCAAAGGCGCTCTCTCTCGTGGGGAGCGTACTCCAATCGCTGCGGGGGGACGCCGTAGCGGAGGCGTCGCCCGGAACCCGGCCACGGGGCATGGAACCGGGCTATCTTTGCCTCGAACGCCAAGAATTGACAAATTGTTGACAATAACGTGACACCCGTCCTTGCAGCGCTGAAGTAATTTACCTTGTCTTTAAATGCGGTTGCCCGCCCCCATCTACGAAATCCAGTTAGGAATCGGAGTGAGAAATGAAAGATAGAAATGCGTCCTATCGTCGGTTACGTCGCATCGTTGCGACGGCCGTACTTAGCTTTTCCTGCTTGGCTGTCGCTCAAACCTCCGCAAGCCACCGCGGTCCTATCGGCCTAGGAAAAATCATCGTGCACAGCAAGTATGGAGGGCAGATTTTTGGATTCGATGTCGATCAAAACGGCACCGAAGGCCTGCTGAGCGAATCCCAACTACTGTCCAACGGCAACATCTTGGCAGCGGTTGAAACCTTTGATCAGAAAACGGGGAGGATCCTCAAAGTTGTAACAAAGTCAGAAACGCAAGATGACAACATCACGCTGGGTGTGCTGGGCAAGAGCGTAGGATTGATCGAGCACGAACATGAGATCAGCATTGGCCATATCCAGCGCGTTTTTCACGTTTTGAACCCTCTTGCTGGCAATAAGTTCAGCGGCCTCTGGACGCCGCCACTGGGATCCAAACACATCATCACGGGAATCGACGGGTCAATCAGCCGCACTCAGGGCGTGGCAAGAGTTGTCGCAATGGCGTCCGATCTCAGCGGCAACTTTATGCCTTGGGTGTTCGAATCCAATGTCGGAAAGAATACGTTTGGGCCGATTGTAACGATCCCAGACTCCAACAATTTTGGCAGCGTCGTTTCGCCGATCGCGTTCGACCCGAAAAACAACCTAGCTATTGTTGGCGGCGGGACGGGAGCCTTTGACACCAATCCAACGGTTGGGTTAATCGATCTCACCAAACAGTCATTCAGCGAGTTTAAGGGTGTCGGATTTGGCTATATCAATGGCATCGCGGTCGACGGAGCTGACCGTATTGCCTGCACGACGACTGAAGACGATGCCAGCGTGGAATTCTACGATCTCAAGACCCAAACTGGGTTTACCGTTGTGCTGCCGGGATCAGGCGGACTGCAGTTCCTTAGCGGCTGGGATGTGGCGTTTGATTCCGTCCACAAGCTGTTCATTGTGGCTCAACCCAATTCGAGTACGGGGACGGGCAGCTCGATCTATGTTTACGACACTAACGGCAATGTGAAGAGCATTCTCAATGGGTTCAGTTTCCTGACTCCCATGCGCATTTCGCTGAACCCGAGTAGGCGTACTGGCTGGGTCGATGGTCCAATTAATGGCGCAATTGAGTCCTTTAAGTATTAACGGTGCCTAAAGACTCGGGTGGACCAAGAATTTCTTTTCCCAAGACGGTTGTTTGACACTCGATGGGGCTGGGGGTACGATACCCGCTCAAAGCGTCGGTGGAAGACTCGTACGCAACAGACAAGGAGAATTCCATGTCCAGCCTCAACGTTAACATCAGTGGGAGTCTGTCGCTCCGGATATTGGCGATGTGCACCTCCATTCTCATGCTCGCTGGAATGGCGACGGCTGGTGGCGGGAAAGAAACCGTGCTCTACACTTTCCAGGGCGGCACGGACGGCGCCGACCCGACCGGTCGCTTGGTTGCTGACAGCGCCGGTAATTTCTATGGAACAACTGCCCTGGGTGGCGCGGCAGGTTTTGGCACGGTCTTCGAGTTGGTTCACGAAGGTGGCGTGTGGAAGGAAAAAGTTCTGTATACCTTCCAGGGCGGCAGCAACGACGGAGCGTGTCCTGCTGGCGGTCTGATCTTCGATAAGGCAGGGAACCTCTACGGTACGACCGGTCAAGGCAGTCGAGTGGCTTTTTGTCTCGGAACTGCCATCCCGACAGTCTTTCAGTTGACGTTGAAGGGTGGTGCCTGGACCGAGACCGTGCTCTACAAATTTCCGCAGGCATCGTATCCCAATGGCGATCTTATCTTTGATGGAAAGGGGGACCTTTACGGTACAACTTATTCAGGCGGCACGCACGGAGAGGGGACGGTGTTTCGCCTAACGCCAAATTCGAAAGGCTCCTGGACTGAAGGCGACCTCTATAGTTTTACTGGATTGAAGGGTGGCGCTTTCCCCACCGCCGGCGTTGTCTTTGGAAAGCAAGGTATTCTCTATGGCACCACCTCAGACGGAGCCGGCACGGCGGGCACAGTGTTCAGTTTGACCCCGCCGGGAGGGTCGCGACGCTCGTGGCATCATCAAGTGCTCTATCGCTTCAGCGGAAACGCCGATAGCGGAGCCCCCGATACGCCGCTGATTCTCAGATCAGGCAAGCTCTACGGCGCGAATGCGGGATTTGGTTCTGGGAACGGTGCTTTAGGGACGGTCTTTGAACTGACGCCGCCAGCCAAGAAGGGTGGCTTGTGGAGCGAAACCACACTGTACGACTTTACTTCGTCGGGCGGGAAGGATGGGATTGAGCCTCTCGGTCTGCTTATGGACCACGCGGGGAACATGTTCGGCGCGACTTTTTGGGGCGGGAACAACATATGGTGCGGCGGTACTTCCAGTTCTGGCGTGGTATTCGAGGTAAGCCCGCACGGCACGAAATGGACCGAGCAAGTGCTCTACGCGTTCACCGATAAACTTGACGGCTGCCACCCCACGGGCGGCGTGATCTTCGGCAAGGATGGCGCGCTCTACGGCGTGACCGGTGGAGGCGATGGAGAGTCCAATCCCGGCACCGTATACCGGGTTGCCCATTAGTTTCGACTCTCGCTCGTGGTCCATCGACGACAGCAGCAGAATCCGGCGGTTCGATCCGGCTCCATGGGTCAACACCAAACCTAAAGAGGAGCCTTCTCCGGAGGCCGCGGCGGGCACCGGCGCCGACTCTCGGTTTACGGCCGCGTATCCAGCGGGTGCTTTGCTTTCTCGAAGAATTCGTTTTGCAACTTCAAGCTCTCCTGGTCCGCTTTGACCGCGCGAATCGCGGTTACGATCGCGTCCTGCCAGTCTTTCATTTCAAACTCTCCGCGCTCGTGGGTCGCAGCCGCACCATCGCCAGAGTAGTGGTTGGGGAAGCGTGCGTACCACAAGATTCCAGTGTAAAGAGTATCGGGCAGATGCTGTCGAGCCTGGTCGGCGCCCGATTCCTGATCAGCCCTGTCCATATGCACCAGGTTCGGAGTCGCAATCAGCATCTTCGATGTCTCCGACTCGCCGGCGTGCAGGTCGACTGCCGTCGTCTTGGCCGGTCCGCCGGGCGGAGGGTCCACCAGTCCCATAACATAAACCACGTAGTCGTGCGCCTTCTCCAATTGCGTCTGGGCGAAAAAGGGCAGCAGGTGCTCGTTGCCGCCGTGCCCATTTACGATGATCACCTTCTTGCAGCCATTGCGCGCCATCTCGTCGGTGGTTTCCTGCAACAACTCCAGTTGCAGATGCGTGCTGTATGCGATGGTGCCTGGTTCGTGCTGCGCCTCGAAGATCTGTCCGAAGTAGTACTCGGGAAACACTACCGCGTATTCCTGCTCGGCCGCGTGCAGAGCTTCATAGCGGACCTTCAAAAGGTCAGTCCCCAGCGGCAAGTGTGGGCCATGTTTTTCCACAATTCCAAAGGGCAGCAGGCAAGTGCCTTTGGATCGTTCGATCGCCGACTGGAACTCGGCGGCGGTGAGTTCTTCCCAGTGCGCGGAAAGCTTGGCCTGCGGCCACGCCAAGCCTGTGCAAAACAGTCCGATTGCGAATGAAACTAACGCCCTGTGCATGAATGTCTTCTCCATTTAATGGCGCATTCTAGCAGCCCCTAGGTGGAACTCCGATCTGGAAATATGGGTCTGATCGCACAACTTTCGACGGCAGAGCCGGTCTGCAGCTTGAGCCGTGGCGAGCTACGTCCTACGGAGCGCCTGCACTGGCCCGCCTCATTACCTTGGTCACCTGACCTGCCGCGTGGGGACGGATATGATCAAGTATCGGGCGTTGCCATGAAGAAATTGAAGTTCATTGTTTCCCTCACCAATAACGACAACGACTATCAGGTTGAACAAGCGGCAGCCGCCGAACAAGCCGCCAAACGCCTGGGTGTGGAGGTGCAGATCATCCATGCCGAAAACGACTCGGTCACTCAAAGCCAGCAACTTCTGAAGATTATTCAGTCCCGCAACGAGGCGCTTCCCGACGGAATCATCTTTGAACCGGTGGGCGGGACTGCGCTGCCCCAGGTGGCCCGCGCCGCGGCCATCGCCGGAATCGGCTGGGTGGTCTTGAACCGTGACGTGGAATATGTCGCGGAACTTCGCAAAGCGTATCGAGTTCCAGCGTTTTCCCTCACTTCGGACCACGAAGAAATCGGCCGCATTCAGGGGCGGCAATTTGCCGCGCTCCTGCCCCACGGCGGAGATGTCTTGTACATCCAGGGCCCTACCGAGAACCTGGCAGCCAAGCAGCGCACCTTTGGCATGTACGAAACGAAGCCGGCGGAAGTGCGGGTCAAGCTGATGAAGGCACAGTGGACAGAGGCGAGTGCGCACCGCACCGTCAGTTCGTGGTTGCGATTGTCGACTTCCCAGCAAACTCATCTTGACCTGATCGCGGCTCAGGATGACTCCATGGCGCTGGGCGCAAGGAAGGCATTTCAGGAAGAAGTAAACCTGGCGGCGCGCGAGCGCTGGTTGAAGTTGCCCTACATCGGTTGCGATGGCCTGCCCAACAGCGGGCAGATCTGGGTACGCCGCGGCTTGCTGACGGCCACGATCTTTGTGCCTCCGAATACCGGAACCGCTTTGGAGATGCTGGTGGAAGCCCTTCAAAACGGCAGCATGCCGGCGGAGCGCTCCTTGACTATGCCGGTATCGATTCCCGGCCTCGCCGAGTTGGCTACCTCCTACGCCGAGAAGACTCGCGCATTGTCCGCCGGAAGCATTTAGCATTTTCTTCAAGCTGCATGCTTTTCCTTTGAGTAGCGCGGTTGCGGCATTTTCCGGCATCAACCACAAAGGACACGAAGGTACACAAAGGAAGGACTCTTTTCCACCCTCGCTCGTGCTGATTCATGCTGAACAGAGTTTTCTTGGTCTTTCTCTTCCTCAGCAGCTACTGCGCTTGCTACAGTATTGCTTCACGAGGAGCACGAATGCCTACTCTGGTAGCTCAACCGACTCGCATTTCCGCTGAGGGAACGAAACCCAAACTGATTGATGAATACATCGGGCGAGTCAACAGTAAGACCGCGGGCGTCAGCGTCGCCCATATGCGCAGCCCGCAGGGCTGGGAAGAACCGGGACAGACTCCCGAATTCGACGAATTCACTCTGGTGTTGAAGGGCATGGTGCGGGTGCGGCATAAGGACGGCGCCATGGATGTAATGCCGGGACAGGCCGTCATCGCCCACGGTGGTGAGTGGATTCAATATTCCACTCCGGGCGAGGGTGGAGCGGAATACATCGCGGTCTGCCTGCCCGCCTTTTCCCTGGAGACGGTCCATCGCGACCGGTAGGCTTTCGCGCCTGGACGTTGCAAGCACCTTCTGTGCAGAGGAGTCTGGCGGTTATTTTCTTAGCAGGCTGGTGTGGCTGGCTATGCACTCCCACTTGCCATCGTCAAAGATCCAGGTGTCGGTGAAGCGTCCGAGGTGGTCGTAGGGCTTACCGTTGTAGGAGCCTTTGGTGTGGTAGACACCGGTCACGATCCCGGTGTTGTGATACAGGTTCACCTTCAGGTCCTGGATGGTCACTAATGTGGGCTTGAACTTTGGGTCTTTAATGTCAGCGAGAAACTTTCCCCGCTCGCTGATCTCGCCGTCCCACTCAGTGTCCGTGAAAGAATCGGCGATCATGCCCTCCAAGGCGCGCTCGTCGCGGTTTACCTGGGCATCGTTCCAGAGATGCTCAAGCACAACCAACCTAGCCGCCTGAGGATCATCCTTATCGCGAACCGTCTGCCCGAACGCCGGGAGCGTGATCAGAAGCAGGCAGGCGAGTGGCTTGAGCATGCTTGGCTTGACTGTTCTTGGATTGGCCATGGCGTTAACATCCGTGCGCGTGCCCGCGAGTGTGCGCACCTTGCTGGCAAGAACATATCAGGCGGCAAAAGCTGTCGCCATCCAAAAGCACACGCGAAGATTACGAATGTCACCTGGCGAGAAAAGGCCGACATAGAGGTCTGAGTGTCCCCAGGCGGACGATACATAAAATGGAAATAAGAAACCCCACTTTTCACAAGGATGGTGAAAATGGGGCATCTTATGGGTTTAGTTAACCGCTTGTGTGCATCGGTTCGTACGGACCTGGGCTATCTACGTCGAAATCTCCTGCTGAACGTTGCCCTGGCGCACGACGATCGAACTGCGCCTTGCAAACTAGGTGGACTTTGGCGGGCGCGGCGACTTCTACTTCAGCATGATTTCCTGCAACAGGTCGGAACTGATGACCTCGCGGATTTCGGCGCGTTTTTCCGCGAGCTGTTGGGCGGGTTGTTTGCCGCCGATGATTTTGTCGCGAAGCATTTCACCTTTCGCGGTGAGGCCGTCCAGGGCGGCGTGGTTCTTGTATTCGACCGCGAGACAGAGGTCCCAATCCTGGGGATTGCTCTTGGTCTCCTTGAGGAACAATTTGTAATCCATGATGATCCCCTGACGTTTTTGCTCGTCGAGGATAGGTTTGCTGGATTGACGCAAGCTGGTGAGATAGGCGTCCATGGCAGTGGGCTTCACTCGAATCAGCGAGACGCGCCAGACTGGGCCTTCGCTGTAATGTTCTTGAGAGAGAACTGCGGGAGCGAGCAAAAGCAGGAAAGCGACAAGACGGTAAATCGTTTTCATGGTGAGATTCTCCTCGAAATGAAATGTAGGGGGATCGGCGAGAAGAATCATACGCTTCGCGTAGCGTTTTGTCGGTAACAGATTGTTCGCGGGAAAGTTGCGCAGCTTCGCTCGGGCCGGACAGCCAAGGGCGGCTGTCCCCACGCATTCTTGCCTCCGCGAGAGCTAGAAGCTAACGGCTAAGTGCTAATGGCCGCTCTTACGGTGCTTCGATCAGTTCCATCTTGCCGTCGCGGGTGCGGTGGAGCACCATCACCTTCCCCTTGGGATCGCGAAAGACGAATACGTCGCGATCGCGGAAGTGGGCTTCTTTAATGGCTTCTTCGAGGGTCATGGGGTGCATCGCGACCGCATCCTCAGATCGCACCAGGTGAACTTCGGTGGTCCTGGCAACGGCTGGGAACTTGTGCACGACTACGTCGACCGATGTTTTTTCGGAAAGGCCGACGGCGATTCCCAGCGTTTCCTGGGGTGCTTCGCCGTTCCATTTTTTTGGACTCGGGGTCTTATGATTGTGGCGTTTCTTAGTGCGCCATTTGGTCTTGTATTTGACCGCCTGTTTCTCCAGATGTTCAAGCGCCTCGCTAACGGCAGAGGGCATGTCACCTGCCTGGGCGAGGCCGACGATGGGCCCGTTGCGCGGGCTGATGGTGATCTCGGCTTTGTGGCGGCGCTTTTCGACTGCGAGGACGACTTTGGTCTCAAACTTGTCGCCCAGAATTTTGCGGATCTTGGTGAGGCCCGATTCGACGTCCTTGCGGATGGCGGGAGTGACTTCGTAGTGCCTGCCGGTGTATTCCACGTTCATGAGCGCCGCTCCTTGGGTCGGTCTATGAGTTGCCTCTGGGGGAACTACTCTCTCGCCCCACTGGGGCTCCGACGTTCTCCTGATTCCTTCCCACGGCTTGCGCTGTGGGCTGCATTCTTACGCCGCTTCGCGGCTGTTGTGTGCGTATTGTGAACATTCTCGTTTACTTCTTAACTCTGCGCTGGTGGGTGCTTGGGATCCGCAAATCCTCCCGGTACTTCGCTACCGTGCGACGAGTAACCTGGATGCCCTGCGACTGGAGGATGCGGGTGATCTGCTCGTCGGTGAGCGGCCGGGCAGGATCTTCTTCTTCGATGAGCTTTTTGACCCGGCGCTTGAGGATGAGCAGCGACGTGTTGCCACCTTGAGGGCCGTTTACGCTCTCGCTGAAGAAGTACCGCAGTTCAAACACGCCCTGGGGAGTGTGGGCATATTTGCTGGCAACGGCACGGCTGACGGTGGAAGGATGCACGCCGATTTCTTCAGCCACCTCCTTGATCATCATTGGTTTCAGTTGGTCGATGCCTTTTTCCAGGAAGTCCTGCTGGCGCGCCAGAATGCTGTAGCAAACCTTCACGATCGTATGCTTGCGCTGCTCGATGTTTTTTATGAGCTGAATGGCGCTCTTGTAGCGCTCTTTTACGTAGTTGCGGGTGTCTTTATCGTTAGTGTCCTTGGTTAGGAGGCGCTTGTAGGCTGGGTTCAGGCGAAGCTGGGGAACGTCTTCGTCGTTCATGACCACCAGCCACTCGTCTCCGTGCTTCACGAAAGCCACATCGGGCTCGATGAGCCGAGGCTGAGTTTTGTTGTAGCGCAGGCCGGGCCGAGGATCGAGGGTCCGCACATAGTCGAGCGACTGCTGCACGGCTTCGATGGGACGGGCGAGGGCGCGAGCGATCTCCTTGAACTGTTTGTTCTGCACCGCTCGCAGATGCTGATCCACTATGGCGATTGCGTCGGTGAGGATCTGCGCGGTGGATTCTCCGTTGCCGTTTTTGTGCAACTCATGTTGCCGCTGATGGTAGCGCAGTTGGTAGAGCAGGCACTCGCGCAGGTCGCGGCATGCGACTCCGGGTGGATCCAGTTGCCTTACGACTTCAATAGCTTCGTGGAGATCGGACAGACTAAAGCTGGTCGGGAAAATGGGATGCGGAGCAACTGGAGGCGGCGCTGGTGCAGCTTGCGCCGCTGTCGGTTCCGGCGTGGTCTCTACTGCACTGGCTCTCAAATCCACGGTCTGCGACTGTCCAATCCATGCCGAAGCTTCGGAGAAATCGTCGGCGGGAAGGGCTTCAGTTTCTGAGGGTTCGATTCCTGGTAGGGCAAGATCGATCGAGCTAGATTCTCGTGAGCCGGTCTCGGACGATTCAAGGTCGGATGACGCCAGGTCGGAAACTTGTTCGGAAGAACTCAGGCCGAGGGCCGCGGCTTCCTTGAAGAGGTTCTCGGCGACAGCGGCATCGGATTCGGGCGGCGCGGGCGGGGCGACGCCCAGCAACTCTTCGTCGCTGGCGATCAGGTAGCCGTCCTCGTTGAGATTGCCGATGATGAGTTCGACAGCCTCCTGCACCTCGGGACGCATGGAGATGGATCCGAGTTGCCAGACCAGGTGGTCGGTTAAAGTGGCCGGCTTGGAAAGGAAATTCTCGAACGAGGGCCGCTCAATGTCCTCCATCTCACGGGAGCTGCGATAGCCAGGATCGAGGTAGTCCTGAAAGAACGAACCAAAATCGATTTCTTCGAATGGATCTTTCTTTTCCGCATCGGCGGCGGCAGTGGGGCTTTCTTCGGTGGAAGCGCGGTCACGTTCCTCTTCCCGGCGATTCACGTCGTCGATCAGTGGAACCGACTCCTCGAGCTCTTCGAGGACCGGATTCTCCACCATCTCGGCCGTGATCATGTCCCGGAGCTCAAGCTTATTGAGCGCCAGGACGCTGACCATCTGCACCAGACCCGGGGTCAGTATCTGTCTCTGCGAGACTTTAAGGCTTAGTTTGTGCTGCAACAACACCATAGTTTGGTCCGAATCTTGTTGTTAGTCGATAGTCGTTGGTCCATATCATTCTTGCTGAACTTCATTACAGTGCGGTCAAAAAACAAAAGCATTAACCACTGAGGACACAAAGGAAACCCTTCATTGTGCGCCAACGACCAACGACTATCGACCAACGACCTTCACACCAGCGAAAAACTTTGCCCCAGGTACACGCGCCTTACTTCGGGGTCGCTTCCCAATTGCTCGGGCGTGCCTTGGCGGAAAATCCGCCCTTCGTTAATGATGTACGCGCGGTCGGTGACCGATAACGTCTCTCGCACGTTGTGATCGGTGATCAGGACGCCGATGCCACTGGCTTTCAGATCACTGATAATCTTTTGCAAATCGAGCACGGCGATCGGGTCAATCCCGGAAAAAGGCTCGTCCAGTAAAATGAATGACGGACTGATACACAAGGCACGCGCGATTTCCACCCGGCGCCGTTCGCCTCCGGACAACGCGTATCCCCGATTCTGGCGGATATGCTCCAACCCCAACTGATCGATCAGCTTCTCCATCTTCTCCCGGCGCTCGTGCCAGGAGATGGATTGAGCTTCCAGAACCGCCAGAATGTTCTCCTCGACCGTGAGCTTGCGGAAAACCGAAGCTTCTTGAGGGAGGTAGCTGATGCCAAATTGACGAGCCCGAAGATACATAGGCACGTCAGTAATGTCGTCGTCGTCAATTAATACACGGCCAGTGTCGGGGGGGATCAAGCCTACGATGGCGTAGAAGGTTGTAGTCTTGCCGGCGCCGTTAGGTCCAAGCAAACCAACGACTTCGCCCTGCTCAACGCGAAGGCTGACCCCGTTTACAACCCGGCGACCGCGGTAAGATTTGCCGATTTCGTCGGTGGCCAGTGTACGCATTTATCGTGCCACTCGCGTTTGGGTGACGGTGGGGGATGAATTGTTGCCTTCAACCAGCACCCTATCATCGTGTCTAAAGAAAGTCAACGAAACCCCGGTAATCTTGCCGTGTTCGGCATCAAAAATGCAAGGCGGTCCGCCGTTCAAGACGAATTTGTCTTCCGAAGCGGTGTAGGTAAGGAGATCGCCGGTAGCGCTGCGGCCAGTTTGGTTGATTACGACCTGCTGTGCGGCGACGATTTTGTCGAGCTTGCCCGCTCCGGAAAGAGGTTGATTCGCGGGGCCACGCGCCTGGAGAAAGGCGTCCATCGTCCTGGCAGTAATCGCGAAATCGGTTCCCTTGGCGACGACATCACCCTCGAAGTGCGCCTTGCGCTCGTTGTCGGCGTAGCTGAGTCGAGTGGAAGTGATGGTGATCGGAGCGGATTTTCCGGGCGCGCTTTCTCCTGATCGGGCGGTTTGACTCAGAATTGTGGAGACGGTTTGCGGGCTGACCGATCCTGCAACCATGGAACGGTGGTCGCGGTCGAACTCAATCGACGATGCTTCCACCACATTTGAATCCTGCCAGAGCCGGGCGTCCCCGGCGTACACAGCCACCGCGGAGTTGCCATGAACGCTCATGGAGCGGGCGGTGACGTGGATGGGGCTGGAAGAAGATAGCAGCGCGCCTCCGGGCTGCGGCTTCAGGTCACTGTAGGTGGTCTTGACTGAGCCTTCGGCGAAGGCGTCCCCGGTGGTGCGATTCAGGCGCATGGTTCCCGCCGTCGTCGTCATGCCGCCGTCGGTTACTCGGGGTGAGCCGGTGAGTAGCAACATCTGATCGGCTGGCGTATAGCGGGCGTGCGAGCCCCAGGCTTTGCGCTCGCCGTCGGTGTAGGCTACGTTTCCGTCCTGCACAACGGATTGGATGCCCCTGCCCGGCTGGAAGATGGCGTCGAGGATTCGACTGGTGCTGATGCGGTCGGGCTGTCCGGGATTCTGGCTGACGATGCGGGCATCCGGCGCGCCGTGGACTGAACTGAATTGGCCGGAGGTGTCAAAACCGGCGTCAAACTTCGCCGCCGTAACCAGAGTTTGCTGTCCGCTGGCGGTGCTGGGGCGAAGCGCGATCTGAGCCGTGCCTGAGGTTTCGGCTCGCTCGGGGCGGCCTCCCTTGGCCAGGAAAAAGTCCACGCCCTGCGCAGTCAACTCCACATCCTGTCCACCGGCTGAGTTAGCGGGATTCTGATGCTGTGACAGTTTCACATTGTCTTCAGCGTGCACTTTGGTCAAGAGATTCCTGCCGGAAAATTCCAGGATGACCCGACCGGCATTGCCCTGCATCGGCCATTCCTGCGGTGTTTTATCCGTGGCCTGCGGGGTTTTGCTCAATCCTGGCGGGCGGGGACGCCCGTCCTCCAAAGAGTCTGCGGCCGCTACTCGTGCGCGGACGTCTCCGGAAAAGAATGCGGTTCGCAGGGTGTCATGCTGCTTCGCCATAATCAGTTCGAGTTGCTCGGATCGGGCTTCGGCCGGCTGCGAACCCGTCGATTGGACGAGCACATTGCCGCGGGCCAGAACCCGGTCCAGAGTGTTGTCGAATCGCAGAAAAAGAGTGGCCTCGTCGGCATCGCACTGCCGCGCCCCATTCTGCAGGCGCGGGTGATCGAGTACGACCTGATGCGGATCCTTGGTCACGGTTGCGCGGGAAGCGGTGATGGTCGCGGCGGCGGCGCCGCTGAACGCGAGGTTCACGTGCGACTCCAATGTGAGCGCGTTGGTCCGGGCGAGATAGCTCACACCGACGGCCGAGCCGCTGCCTTGAGGCAGGCCGAAGTCCACTCGCTCCCGAGTTCGCGCGTCTCCCGTCTTCTGGTTGAATACCAAACCGCTGGTCTTAAGGTGGATGGTGTTTTTGAGTTCTTTGGGTTGAGACTGGTCGGGATTCAGCAGGCCTTGCGGGTTCGCTCCGAGGTCAATCTGGACTTCCCCCTGCGCGGTAACGTCTCCGGACTGTTGGTCGTATTCGAAATCGGTGCCGCGTATCTGGTCAAAGCGGCTGGAATCGCTTCCGTAAAGAGTGATTTGCACATCGTGCAGTTCGGCTCGTCCGCCCTGCTTGAATTGCACCGCTTTGCTGGCCTGGATGGTGAATAGAGTGCGGCCTTGCTCGGACTTGGAGACGGTGAAACCGGTCGCGCTCTGCTTGATTTCCAGGCCGATCTTTTCTGGAATCTGTTTCAGGGCGTTCTGCACCCGATGACGGGCGTAGAAAAATCCTCCTGCAACCAGCAGCACAACGACGACAATGGCGCCCGCAAACCAGCGGCGCAGGCGGGATAGATGAGCAGGCATCTGAGATAAGTGTACTTCAGGCTTCGGGCTCAGATTCTGGATCTCAGGTTCAGAGCTAAGGCTTCGAGTTTGCAGAAAAATCAGTTGTCAGCGGTCGGTTCTCAGTTCCTGGTTGCATTTTTTCTGCGTGTCGCACAACGGTTCGGGTGTAAGATACGCGACCAGAATTAGAACTTTCGGCCGACCCCTTGGGCAACATACCTCGAAATGGAGGATCCGATGAGACCCAAGACTGCCTATAGCGCGGCACAGGATGATCTGTTCAATCCTGGGCGACGAAACGAGTTCTTCCTTCCTGCGCCGCGATCCGATGCCGCATTGTGCGTGGAAATGGCGCTCCTGGCATACTGCAGAAAGGAGCCTGATTTTGGCTTCGATCAAGATCGAATCAAGAATATTCTGCAGCCGATCGGTTTCGCCCGACCCCAATTCTTCGAGAGCCAAAACGATCCAGCAGGAAAGGGCATGCATTGCTTTCTTGCCTTGCGCAACGATGCAGAAAAGAATCAGAAGCTAGCGGTAGTCGCGTTTCGCGGAACCGATGTTAAAGATTTGAGCAATCTGCTTCACGACGCCGATCTTCGGTTAGAACCGTGGATGGGGCCGGGGAGAGTGCATAACGGTTTTGCCGGCGCTCTCGTGGAAGTGCATTCCGGTCTTGATGCGGCGCTCACGCGCGTGGGCGAGTGCCGGCTCCTTTTCACCGGCCACAGTCTGGGCGCGGCGATGGCTACTTTAATGGCGAGCTTACGGCGACCGGATGCCCTGTATACTTTCGGCTGTCCGCGAGTCGGTGACACCACGTTTATCGGCGCGCTGCAAGGAGTGCAGAGCTATCGCTACGTGGATTGCTGTGACCTGGTGGCGCGAATGCCCCCGGAAGGCATCGGTTACCGGCATCTCGGCGAACCGTATTACGTCAATCGTAATCGTGAGGTGACGTTCAATGCGCCTCACAGTTCGATCTTCTGGGACCACATTCTCGCCGTCGCGCAATACGGCCTGCGATACGCCTTCAGGAGCGGCAACGAGAAGGTGCGTGAACTGGCCGACCACGCTCCCATCAACTATGTCTGGCCGGTGAAGGCAAGCCAACTGTAGGTGGGGCTGCCGGCGATTGAAACCTTTTCTAGAAACTCTGGTCAAGGGTAATCTGCTGCACGATCTGGTCGAGTTGGCTCCTGGCCTCGATCTGTTTCTGCTGTAGGTCGGAAATCTCTTTGTTCAGAGTGTTCAGGCGGTCTTCCTGGGCATCGAGTTGGCGGGTATAGCGCTGGAGCAGAGCCTTTTCTTCCGCGCTGCCTTTCAGCGCTTTCATGTTTTCGCGCAGCCGTGCCTGATCTTTGGTGATGCTTTCGACCTCGTGCTGGCGATTCTTGATCTGAGTGCCCAGGCTGTCCACTTTGTTTTTCTGGTCGAGGATGCGGCGAAAGGCGTCCTGCATGGCAGGCGTGATCTGCCTTTGCTGTGTGATGAAGGCGACTTGCTTGTCGTCGAGATTGGTCAAAACAAATTCGCTGCTCTCGGGATGAAATTCCTCGATTTTGAGTTCCCCGGTCTGACCCGGGGGAACGCTGACGCGAAAGCGCAGATAGGAAGCGGAAGTTTCCTCGGGTTTCGGGCCTTCGACCAGTTTCCAGTTTGGCCGGGCGGGATGCTCGATGACTACCTCGCGGGAAGTTGTATCGGCATTGTGCAAAGTGTATTTCCGGCCGTCGCGCTGCTCGCGCGTGAGGTACATCAGGCCCTTGACTATGTGAATGTGGGAGATGGGCCTTTCGCTCGATTCCTGTTCCATCGTGACCTGCAGCGCGGGATCGGCGGCATAGGAAATGAGTCGGCGCTCGGCGGGATGAACCGTCTCGATGAGGCCCTCTCCGGCAAAAGTGTCGTGGTCGACGATGTTGAACGTTCCGGAGTCTAGGGTCAGGCCGCTGCTATTGGTGATCCAAAGGGCGCGGCGGATTTCGCGAGAGTTCTCATTCCAGATGGTGACCTTCTCCGCGTCAATGCGCGCTTGCAGAATCGGAACCAGAGCCGATTGATTCTTGCCAATCGTGATCTTCTGCGTGAGGTTGTATTGGAAATAGTCACCGAGATCTTTGGCTTCAGCCTCCGATTGCTGTCTGGTGATCGCGTCGAAGGCGCCGTTCATCGGGGCGTTCATCGCTCTGAAATTGGGCCCGTGCATTGCCCGACTGGCGACAGCGGCAGACTCGGTATCGATGGCTGGCGTAGCCCCGCTGACCTCGACCGTTTCTGCCACCGACGAAGGTGGCGCTGCAGGGGCACTCATCGACGCTTCCTGGGTCTGCGGTGTGAGCATCGCCGCCTGCGGCAACGGGACTACCGGCCGGCGGGTGTAAAGCGGCCGAGAAATATCCTGGATAAACGATTGCGGCGCTCCTGCAATTAACGAAAGCTGGACATCTCTCCAATCCTCGCCGACCGTGTTATCCACAATCGCCCAGCCTTGCAGCAGCGGCTTTTCGGCCGGCTTGTCCGGCAGGATGATCCGGTAAGTGCTTTTCCAGACCGGCACTTCGCTGATGTAGCTGACGAAAATGTCGCGATCGCCGGTGCCGATGTCGGAGATGGTCATGCGGCGCAGGTCGAGGGCGCGCGAGGAGCCGATCAGGTTCAAGTACTTGCCGACCTCGTCGTTCAGGTCGCGCTCTGCAAGCCGCACTGAGGTGTTCGTGCCGAGATCGAAATTTTTCATCTCGCCAGCGTCGGTCATTACGGAAAACTCGGTAACGTCCCAGGATTCGCCCTTTTCGTTGAATCTTTTTTCTTTCTCTACGCTAAGGAGCCGTCCAGCTACGTTCTCTGAGCCGTTGTGCACTTCGACGCGTGCACCCCGCAAAGCAGCGAGGAATTCAGCGCGGCTCACCGCCTCGCCAAAGGGCAGGCGCAGCGCCTTTAGACGTTCATCGAGCGGCGCAATGGAGTTGTAGCGGATGCTGGAGATTTTCCCGTCGCCCAGATCCACGGCTGTCAACGACTTCAGCACATCGTTGAGCTGGCCCGTGGTGAAGTCGATGGCGAGATCCTGATTGCCGTGGACGCGCGTAGAGTGCTCGAAGTATCCCACGCCATTCTTGTAGAGTACGACGCGCTTAACGGGAAGACGGCCGGCCGAGTCGCCCTCTGCAACTGAGGCTTGCGATTCGTTTGGGGTGGGCTGGTCGGATTTCTTCTCCCCGAACGCGGCGACCAGAAAGAGAAACGTTAGAAGCGTCACCAGAATGGATTTACGCATCGAAACCTCCCGCTCTTGGCGGAGTGTAGCAGCGGATAGGTCCGGACAGCAGTGACAAGTCAGGACCGGCTTAAGCGGTCCGACATCAGCATCTCGAGGCCGGGTTAGGTGAACCCAGTTGCAGGTTGTCGGTTCTCAGTTCTCAGTTGTGTTGGCGATGACGGCCTGCGGCAAACTTCTTTCTAACCGCTCGGAGCTCTTGAAGTCGCGGAGCGAGAGTTCCAGCCCTCCGAACTCTGGGTGCTCATTTTGATCGAGCGTGAAGGCGATATCCAGAGCGTCGCCGGGAAGCAATTCCGCCTGCTGAATGCGTTCAGCCATGCGCCAGCCCAGCGCATTGTAGGTAACAGCTTTTCGCCAGCCACCTCCGGAACCTTGTGCGTGGACACGCGGCAAGACAGCGGAATCAGGATGACATCGCGGAGTAGCCAGCGCAGCGACCTCGCTGGTTTCTTCATGTGAGTCGGGCTGCGAAGACAATCTCAGTTTCACATGCTTCTCTTTCAACATGCGCGGCGGTGCCATCAGGCGCAGGTTGCGAGACGCGAACACTGGTTCCGGATTGCCCATGCCGAACGGCTCGAGCCGTCGCAAGGCTTGAAACAAATCGGGCGTGATCTGATCGAAGGGGAGTTCGGCATCGAGATGGAGGACGGGTTCAAAATCGTCCAGCGTCAGGCGGCTGCGGGCGTATGTATCAAGGTGGGCGCACAGGTCAGGCAGGTTCGCCACAGGCATGGAGAAACCAACGGCGTGAGCATGTCCGCCAAAGCGGGTGAACAATGGGGCGCAAGACTCCAGCGCGTTCAGCAGGTGAAATGCGCGGATGGATCGGCCCGAACCGTGTGCCTCGCCGCCATCGCGGGAAATCACCAGCGTGGGACGGCAATAGCGCTCGACTACGCGGGTCGCGGTAATTCCGATCACCCCACGATGCCATCCCTCGCCGTCGATTACCAGACAGAAGGAGTCGAGCAACCCGGGCTCCTGCTCGAATCGCGACTCGATGGCTTCCAGAATTGTGCGTTCCTCGGCTTGACGGTCGGCGTTAAGCTGATCGAGTTTGTTGGCGATCTCGCGTGCCCGGACCGCATCCTTCACGCTGAAGAGTTCGATCACATCGCGGGCAACATCCATGCGGCCGGCGGCGTTGATACGGGGCGCGATGCGGAACCCTACTTCGCCTGAGGTGAGTGGACGTCCGCCGACCTGAGCGACTTCAAGCAGCGCCTTCAGCCCGGGGTTTACTGCTGAGCGCAACGCCTCGAGCCCGAGCTTTGCGAACACGCGATTCTCTCCGGTTAAGGGCACGGCGTCGGCGATGGTGGCAATGGCGACCACCTTCATGAACGACTTCAGCAGCGGAGCCTGGTCTCGATGCACCAGGCGGCGCTCCATCAGGGCCTGCGCCAGTTTGAAGGCAACGCCTGCGCCGCACAACGCTTTGCAGGGATATTCACAGCCCGGCTGGTTGGGATTCAACACCGCGAGCGCCGTGGGCATTCCGTTCTTGCCGGGGAGATGGTGGTCGGTGACGATGAGATCCACGCCGAGGCTTCGTGCCGTCTCAGCGGCCGCGAAGGCGCGAATGCCCGTATCCACGCTGATGATGAGATGAATGCCCGCGGCCGCGGCGCGCTCGATCACGTCGCCGCGCAAGTCGTAACCTTCCTTGATGCGGTGGGGTACGTGGAAATCGGCAGAACCCCCGCATAGTTCTATGGCAGTTTTGAGAATGACGACCGCGGTGGTGCCATCGACATCGTAATCGCCGTAGATGAGGATACCTTCCCTGCGTTCGATAGCAGCGTCAAGACGATCAACGGCGGCCCGCATGCCGGACATTAAATAGGGTGAATGCAAATGCGCCAGGGATGGGGTTAGAAAACGCTCGGCGGTTTCGCTGTCGTCGACTCCTCGCATGACCAGAAGACCGGCGAGAGTTGAAGCAAGACGGGGAGTCAGGCCGAGAGCAGCATTTGAAATCAATTCCGCTGTGAGGAGTTCGATGCGTGTGGCATCAGCGGTTTTGTAAATCCATTTCATCGATCGGCGCAACCCATTTGACGGGAAAAGATGATTCTACTCGCGCGAAGGTTTGGTAGCGCCACCGTCCCGGCGGCTGTGGTGCGGGCGCCTCGCCCGCACCACAAAGACCGTCACACACGCAGCTAGTACGGTTTGTTTTCGTCGTCCTGGTCGGGTTCGTCGATGGATAGGCCTGCGAAGTCATCGGCCATTTCGAGAATGTTTTGATAACGCTCGTACCACGGGGTGGAAGCTTCGTAGACCATCATCACGCCATGCTGGGCGAAGCCGAGTTGCACAAAACCGGTCTTGCCGACATACGTGCGCAGCCAGCGGGCATCCTCCAACTCTTCATCGCTGGTGAATTCCGCCATGCTCAGGCGCTCGATCATGGCATCGAGTTCGTCCCGCTCCAGCCGCCAGAAATCCATGGTCAAGAATGGAGCGGCCGCAGCTTTGGCCAGTTCGACAAAATCCTTCCAGCTATCGGGATTGTCTTGCGACTTCCAGACCACGCTCGGCACCAGCTCAAAATCGATGAAGCCAGGAAACCGCAGCATGCCGTGGCCCTCGACGAAGGCGACCATGTCATCTTTGAGGCTGCTGAGATCGTCAGGGGCAGGAGGCATAGGGGCTCAGGATAACTTATTGTATGCCCGAATGCGGGGGAGAGAGCAAATGTGCCTGGTCGTTGGTCGATAGTCGTTGGTCGTTGGTCAAGAGCGACGTCGGTCTTCTGGTCCAGTGCGCTGGCCAACGACCAAGGATCAACGGCTAACGACCATCTCCGCTGTGCTACACTATCTGTTTCACGACGAACCTCCGACCCGCACCATGCTTCTGTCCAAAGATTATGTGGGCTATCTGGCCCGCGAAGTCACGAAAAAATTGATTGCAGGCAACTTCATCGAGACCAAGGCGGCGGCTGCGGTTACCGAGAAAGTGCATGCCGCAATTCTCGATGAATTCTCGCTCGAGGATCGCATCAATGACGAGGTGCGAGTCATTCTGGAAGCCTATTCCGCCGAGATGCAGAAGACCGGCGCCAACTACCAGGAAATGTTCCGCAAAGTGAAGAACGAACTGGTGCGCAAGTACAAGGCGGTACTGTGAGAGTCAGCCGCGACAAAGTGAATAAGGTGGCGCACGTAGTCACCGACGCGCTGGCCGAGATGGACGAGTTGGATTTTATCGAGGACCGGAACACCATCCGCCTGGAAGTGCGCAAGATTCTGGAAGACGTCCTGAACCAGGAAGAAAAGATCGATCAGGCTGCGCGCCACAAGATCGAAAATCAGAAGCGAACCATCCTCGAAGGCAGCCAGGAGTGGGACATTCTGTATCGCAAGTACTACAACGAAGAAGTGAAGAAGCTGGGAATGTAGTGAAACGGTTGCTCTGTGCGCAAGGCATTACCTGAGAGCGAAAGGCAAATTCCAGCCGCTCCACGCAAAAGCGACGGACCTCGGAATTGTGAATCTGCCCGCGCGAACCCTACATTCGACCCTCGTCGGCCGACGGACCATAAATCGATGGCACCGCGATGTTGTTCAACCGTAAGTACACGCCTAGTTGCGCCCGATGATGAATGTTGTGATTCATCACCCAGGTGCGAAGGCAGGCCATTCGAGGCATGGAGAAGACGGTCACGCCGTTGTTGAGAAATGACCAAGTCTTGCCCATGTCAGCATCACTCGCTCCGGCAAGAGCTGCGCGTGCGGCCGCTACGTTCTTATCGAACAACTCCAACAGCTCTTTGCGGGACTTGGGCACCGGTGGCGGAGTGAAAGGCTTACCGCCGGGCGACATGTCGAAGGAATCCTGCTTAAGGGTCTCCACCGCCCATCCGGCAAGATTGGCAATATGGCCGGCGAGCCAGCCCATGCTGCCGGATTTTTCATGCGGCTTCCAGGAAAACTTTTCGTCCGGAACGCGCTCCAGAGTCTTGCGGGTACTGGCCATTTCCTGATCGAACTCGGGTAGAAGAGATTGGCTGAGTGACATGCGTTTCCTCCGCGGATGATTTTCTGGGACTCAACAGCGAACCGGATCATAAGCGAACAAAAAGCGAATGTCAAGCGCTGTTTTCAGACTTGGGATCTCTATGCCCTTTCCGGTTTGAAAATCATCCCCCGGCTGGTCTTGCCATTCATGACCACCGCCAGCGGCGAGTCAAAATGCAGATGGCGCACACACCCCTGCTCCTCGACTGCGTGCACCGCGCCCAGCCACTCCCAATCCACAAAGCCCTCTCCCGCATCCGGGTTGACGGTGAAGTATCCCACCTGAAACGCCGTTAGGTTCTGAAAAAAATGGCTGCCTTGCGACGGGGTCACGAGGAAGTCGCGGAACCCGGCCTCGACGATCACACGGGCTCCTGAGATTTCGTCCCACTCTACCGGAATTCCGAGCCAGGGATCATTCGATCCCCAGCGGCCCACCCCAATCAGCAGGTAAGGCGTTCCACTTTCGCTCAGCTTGGCGTTGAGGTGGGCCACCCCTTCAGCTACCTCCTGGCTTCGAGCGCGCTCGAAACGGTGAAAGTCAACTACCACGACGTCGCGCAAATCCCCGATGCGTCCGTTGCCCAGCACCTTGGAGCTTTGGCAGACGACCTGGTCCGGATTCACCTCTTCCATCCGCAACTCTTCCCCTTCCCGCGAAAGCACCAGCGGACGTATTTGCAGGAATCCGAACTCGGCCGTTTCCGCGGGCGTCTGCGGCAGGTGCACCGCAAACTCCACTTCCACGGGCCGCCCGAAAGCCTCCTCACCGATTCTGAGGAGCCGTTCGAGAATCGAGGCCAGCGGAAACACGGCGTGCTTGAGAATCGGAGCGAAGCTCACGATGCGAGTGCCGGGGCGGCTCAGTCCGTCGGAGATGACGTGGTTGTCGGCGGAGTAAGTCGATCCCAGATTATTTAAGGTTCCGTCGCTCTCGGCCACGTCCAGACCGAATCGAGCCTCTCGAAGTTCCAGCAGGGGATCGGCGGCGGAATCACTGTGTCGCTCGGTGTGATCAAGCTCCAGAGCCCAGAACTCGCGCTGCGAGTTGGCCAGAATATCTTCCACCGAGGAAAACTGGACAATATTTCGGGGATAGCGCGGACAGAACGTCAAACATTTTCCGCCATCCACCACTGCCCGTCCCAGGCCCAGAGCCACCGCGGCGATTCCATCTCCGTAGCTCATCGGCGGAACCGGGTAGAAGTTGTGTGAGCGCACCACCCCGGAGAAATCCGGATAGAAGCGCTTTCCATTTTCTTGCGACGCGTGAATCGTGCCCACGACCTGTTGCAGGATGACCGCCATCTTTTCTTCTTCCAACCGGTAGGGAGTCGCGCGCACATACCGCTTGGCATGCTGGCTGAGGGTCGAAGCATAGACGCGCTTGATCGCCTCCATCAGCCGTTCCAGACGCACCGACAGGTCGGGATGCTGGTTGGCCAGCATGAACGTCTCGTACACGCCGGTAAAGGGCTGGTACTGCGAATCCTCGAGCAAGCTGGAAGATCGCACCGCGAGCGGGTAATGGACCTCCGCCAAAAATGCCAGCAGATCGTCACGCAGCGATGCGGGGAGTGACGCTTCGAGGAAGCGCCTTAAAATTTCGGTGTCGTCAGTGCTGTTGATAGCGAATTCGAGCAGATTGTTCTCGCTGAGGAAGCGGTCAAAAATGCCGGTCGCCAGCACCACGCTGGGCGGCACTGCGATGCGCACTTCGGCGAAGCGGCGTGCCGTCTGATACTTGTGCAGCAGGTGGCGGATGAACGCCAGGCCGCGAGCTTTTCCGCCGAGCGAGCCGCCGCCGATGCGGAGGAAAAAAGCATCGGTCGATTTAAAGGTGGACGCGTTGAAATCCCCGATCAGAACTTGGCTCTGCTCACTGCGATATTCGGCGATGGATTCAATCAGATCACGCCGCAGGTGCTCGAGCGTGGCGAAATCAGAGACTTTGCGCGGCCTGAGTTTCTGGGCCAAGGCGAACTCGGTTCGCGCCCGCAGCCAGCGCGAGAAATGGTTCCGCTCGCTGTGGTACGCGATGCTCTCCGCCGGAACTTCGCCAAGCCGGGTCTCAAGTTCGTTCAGGTCACTTGCCCGCGCCACCTCGCTGCCATCGGGCAGACGGAACGCGAAGTCGCCAAACCCGAACTGTTCTGTGAGGAAACGCCGAAGATCGCGCAGCAGTGTGGGTGAGTGTTTCCGCAGGAACGAGTATCCCTCGGCATGCGCGCGCGCCCGGAATTCGGTGCGGCTCGATTGCAGGACGATGGGAGCGTCCGGCACTTCTTCGCGAACCATGTGGGCCAGGGCAAATCCAGAGTCCGGGCTCAATTCACCGGCGCGCGGAAATTCCACATCCGACACCACGCCCAGCAAATACTCGCGATACTTCATCACTTGCCTCGCCGCATCTTCGTAGTTCGACGCCAGCAGAATCTTCGGCCGCGCCCGCATGCGCACCAGCTTGTGGGCGACGTTCAATCCTTCGCTAAGGAGGCGCCGGGACTGGGTGATGAGCTCGGTATAAATCGTTGGAAGAAACGAAGAGTAATAGCGAATATTGTCTTCGACCACCAGGATGACCGGCACGCCGATGGCGCGGGTGTCGTGCTCAACGTTGCGCTTGTCTTCGATATATTTGACGATCGAAATCAGAATGCGGACGTTGCCTTGCCACAGGAATATCTGCTGCAAGTCGGTAACCGGGTTGCGGGCGATGAAATTCTTGATCTCGCGGTAGTCGTAAGCCAGCACGACAACCGGCACGTCTAACCCCGCAGCTCTGACTTCGCGAGCCAACTGCGCCGCGTCCATGTCTTCCACTTCGAGGTTGGTGACGATCAGATTGAATCGCGGCTGAGATCGCGCCAGCGCCAGCGCTTCTGCGCCGCTCGAAACGTGGGTGATCCCGGGAATCTGCTGCTGCTCGAGTTCGAGCGATTCCCCGATCAGCAACTCATTCAGCCGCCCGTCCTCGCGCAGAATGAAAGAGTCGTAAAGGCTGGAGACCAGCAGAATATCCTGCACCCGGAAGGGCATCAGGTTCTCGAAGCCCTCGAAGAGGCGCTCGGGATCGACGATGGGGTCGGGGGTGTGGGTCATGCTCATCTGTCGAATGCGTCATCCTGAGCGAAGTGATCGTTCGCAAAGCGAACGATCACGCAGTCGAAGGACCCCGTGGTTCTGAGGCCGGGCAACGCTGTTGCAGGGAATTCTCACTTGGCAGCCTCGTGAAAACACCTTCCACATTCATCTTGACCCGCACTGCTAATAAAATGCCCTCCGACTCCGCATCTGGTTCGCGCAGGATGACGCCGTATCATCTGTGCTTTATTATCGACTCGCCGGCAAACACCATCTGCGCTCCCCATTTCTCAGCCAAGTCCTGCCAGCGTGGGTTGAGTACTTCGATCAGAGCAATCTTCTTCCGCCGCCGCCAACCCTTTACCTGCTTCTCTCGGTCAATTGCTTTTCGAACATCATCAAAGCTCTCGAAATAAACCAGGCGATTGCAACTGTACTTGCTAGCGAACCCCTCAAACTCACCGCTCTTGTGTTCCGAAACTCGCCGGTGGAGATCGTTGGTCATCCCAACGTAAAGGGTGCCGGTGCGGCTGCCGACGATGTAGACGCAGTAGTTGTATTCTTTCACAGACTCACCGGCGCCATAGAATTGTCATCCTGAGCGAAGAGATCGTTCGCAAAGCGAACGACCACGCAGTCGAAGGACCCCGTGGTTCTGAACCTTACAATCCCGTCGCAGGGAATTTCCACTTGGCTGTCTCGTGAGAACGCCTCGCTGCATTCATCTCGATCCACACTGATAAGGGGTCCTTCGACTCCGCATCTGCTTCGTTTCGCGAAGTAGCCGCTACGCTCAGGATGACATCGCATTAACTTTCTTCCACACCATAAGAGCTTCCGCACCCAGAAAGGCAGGCTCTCGAAGCCCTCGAAGAGGCGTCGGGAGCAACGATATGTGGGTTAGCTCCATGGCAAGACACTCGCGACGTGCTGGTGTGGCTATTGCGAAGGTTTCTCAGAAACGTACAAGCTTTCCACCCGCAGATTTCGCATCCAGGCAAGAACTCCGCTGCACTCATGTGGAGGCAACGGAGCCCGATTGCTCTCCAAGTCCTCTATCTTCGTGATGATGTATGGAGTGCACTTCGCGCGGAGATCAGTGAGTTGTTCCTGTGAATAGGGAGTTCCCTTACTCCATTGTGCCGAAAGCATCGTCAATTGTTCCTCTGTGTACACGCTCGTCTTATCCTTTTGAGTTGGATGAGCATCAATCTGCGGGCTCGGGTTTGTGCCAGGCTTGTCATAGAGTCGGAAGTGCACCTCGACGTTGATCTGGACGGCAACTGGCCTGCCGTCCTTGATGGCGGGTTTGAACTTCCATTGCTTCACTGCTTCGATAGCCTTTTCGTCCAGGCCGTAACCTACCGTGCGGGCTACCCGAATATTGTGCGGGTGTCCGTCGGTGTCGACAATCAACCACAGTACGCAAGTACCTTCGAATTTTGCTTTACGAGCTTCCGGCGAATACTCTGGGGCAGGTGCATAGACAGAACCGGGAGCCGTTACTGGACCACCAACCCTTTCGATGCCGCCGATCTGGTTCACTTGAGTTCCGGCCCCAGTATTCACTTGCCCAAATGCGTCAGCAAGGACGAATACGACAATGAGCTTCAGAATCTGCTTGAGCGCATTCAAAGGGCTTTCCTCCCGGCTACTCACACTCAATGGTGATGAATGTGGCAGGAGATGCTCCTAGGTTTGTTGTCGTATGGGTAACGCCCCGCGGAAACCACTTAACTTCTCCAGCTTTCATCTGCAGCTGGGAGGGAGATTGTCCAGCAGCATCTTCGCGGAGCTTCAAGTCAGATATTGCAATTATGAGCCTGTCGTAGTTCTCTTCGTGTTTCTCTGTGCGGCCATCAGCGGCTATGATCATTGTGTATGCACGCATCACAGGAAATTGGAATAGTTCTCCAAGTGCCGCATCGTGAAATCGAAATCCACCAATTGGCGTGGTGAACCCAACCTCGTCAGCCTTTAGCGCCTCAATGACTAGCAGGTCGGCAGGTTCAGAGGACTTGTTCCTTTCTGCAAGAGTAAACCCGCCCTTTGAAGTATGCACCTCGCCGCCGTCAAGATTGACGATTACCGGAGAGCGGCCCTGCACTTCATTGGCAATGGTTGCGGAGCGAAGACTCAGATAGGCGTACAGGTTCCTGTGACGATGCGGCACGGTCGCTTCGCCCGGTTGAAGCCGTAGACGGAAAACTCTGATGGCAGCGTTTTGAACTAGCACCGTGTGGTGTGGTTCGTCCGATATGTCGACCGGCGCGATCAAGCCTCCCCGGGCCGAGCCAACCGCAACAGCTAATAAAGCACATATCGCTGGAAGGGCTGAATTCATGGCTCGCATTGTACTCTGTCGTGGTGAGTCGAGAAATTAGGATGCCAACTTCGTTCCCCAAAAACTTGCGGGGTGGAACTTTCATCCACCCCGCATCATAGCCACGCGAGACGCTGCGAGCAACGTCTCTACAGAAAGGCGGACAGGAGTGTCCGCCCTACACGGACTACACCAAACCCTGATCCAGCATGGCATTGGCGACCTTCAGGAAGCCGCCGATGTTGGCGCCGTTCACCAGATTGCCCGGGGTGCCGTATTTCTCGGCCGTCTCGAAGCAGTTCTTGTGGATGGCGATCATGATTTTGTGCAGACGGTCGTCCACTTCCTCGCGAGTCCAGCTCAGGCGTGCGCTATTCTGGGCCATTTCGAGGCCGGAGGTTGCTACGCCGCCGGCGTTCGCGGCCTTGGCTGGTCCGTAGAGAACTTTCGCTTCGAGGAACATCTTGGTCGCTTCGAGCGTGCAAGGCATGTTCGCGCCCTCGGCTACGAGCTTGCAGCCGTTCTTGATGAGGTTCGCGGCGTCCTTCGCCTTGATCTCATTCTGCGTGGCGCTCGGGAATGCACAATCCGCCTTGATATTCCACAGCGGATTGTGTTCCAGCTTGATGTCGGTGGGCATGAAGATCGCTTTCTTAAACTTCTCGCCGTATTCGCGGATGCGTCCTCGGCGGACGTTCTTGAGCTCCATGACCCAGGCCAGCTTCTCGCGATCGATTCCATCCGGATCGTAAACTACGCCGTCGGAATCAGAGACCGTAACTGGCTTCGCTCCCAGATCGAGCAGTTTCTCGACCGTGTATTGCGAAACATTGCCGCTGCCTGAGACCAGGCAAAGCTTGCCCTGAAACGAATCCTTGCGCGACTTCAACATCTCTTCCGCGAAATACACACAGCCGTAGCCCGTCGCTTCCGGACGAATGAGCGAACCACCCCAGCTCAGGCCCTTGCCGGTCAGCACGCCGGTGAACTCATTGCGTAGGCGCTTGTATTGGCCAAACATGAAGCCGATTTCGCGTCCGCCAACGCCAATGTCGCCCGCGGGAACGTCAGTATCCGGGCCAATGTGGCGTGACAGCTCGGTCATAAAGCTCTGGCAGAAGCGCATGACTTCGTTGTCGCTCTTGCCCTTGGGATCGAAATCCGATCCACCCTTGCCGCCGCCCATGGGCAGCGTAGTCAGCGAGTTCTTGAATACCTGCTCAAAGGCGAGGAACTTCAAAATGCCGAGATTGACCGAGGGATGGAAGCGCAGCCCGCCCTTATAAGGACCGATGGCGCTGTTCATTTCGATGCGGAAGCCGCGATTGATCTGAATGCCACCCTGATCGTCAAACCAGGGGACGCGGAACATGATGACGCGCTCCGGCTCGGTGATGCGTTCAAGAATCTTCGAAGACCGGTATTCCGGATGCTTCTGCAATACCAGCCGCAGGGAATCGAACACTTCCTGGACCGCCTGATGGAACTCAGGCTCGGCGGTGTTCTTGGCTTTCACGATGCTCATTACGTCTTCAATGTAGTCGCCCGAATTCTTAATTCCGGGCGGTGTCATGACGCTCATAAAACTCTCCTCCAAATGTAGAAATCGTTCAGAATTTGCGCTTCAACTCTTTCGAACATGGCAAACAGACCTAAAGCCAATACTCCCATTTAAGGCCGCGTGCCTTGACTGCCGCTGTGATCCACATCACCGGGCACCGTGACCATGTTACTGCTACGGGCCACAAAAATCCCATTCTAGGACGAAACGGCCGCATCGAGGATAGCACTATCAGGGAGTACGGAGAAAAAGCGAGCGCTCGCCGCGGTCCGGGAGACTCCGCTTTCTGGGTCTCGGGCGCATCTCGGCCCAGAGTGGGAACCGGATGCTCGTTCCCTGCTCAAAATGCTTGCGTTCCCGCCGCGGGGAGGGTTAAGTTCGCAGACACAGAGTCACGCAGTTCCCCCTGCGCGTTCTCCGAATCTGTTCCAGCAAAGGAGAAAGCTCATGCCTCAGCTAAATCCCATTCAGATTTCGGTAATCAACGCGAGCACGGTGGTCGCGGACAATGATGTCCAGCCCGTCGTGGACGCACTGCAAAAGCAAGTCACCAATGACTTCCTCCCCGCTTGGGGAGTCGGTGCGCAACTCACATTCATTCCCACCGGGACGGCGCCTCCGCCCGGCACCTGGTGGTTAAGCATCCTCGACGACTCCGATCAAGCGGGCGCTCTGGGCTATCACGACATCACCCCCGACGGCCTTCCGCTGGGCAAAGTGTTCGCGGGCACCGACTTGAAATACGGCATGACGTGGTCGGTGACCGCCAGCCACGAGTTGCTGGAGATGTTGGGCGATCCCAACATCAACCTGACCGTGTTTGTGCAGAACGATCAAAGTACCGGGATCCTTTACGCTTACGAGGTTTGTGACGCCTGTGAAGCCGACAATTTCGGCTATCAGATCGGTAACGTGCTGGTCTCGGATTTCGTTTTTCCATCCTGGTTCGAGAGCTTCCGCACCACGGGCTCGACTCAGTTTGACCAGACCAAACAGATACAGAATCCTCTGCAACTGCTTGCTGGCGGCTACATCGGCGTGTTCGATGTGAATTCCGGCAGCGGATGGCAGCAGCAAACCGCGGAGAAAAAGCCCGTCGAAACATTGAGCCGCGGAAACGTCGGCAGCCGCCGCGAGCGCCGGCGTACCCCACGCCAGCAGTGGGTGGTAAGCCATACCCACAAGGAAATCATCAAGCGGGCCGAGGAATATCGCAAGCGGGTACAACATATCCGCGCTCGCCTGATCGCGGCGTAAGTCGCAGATGGATAAAACTAAGCCCCGCGTTTCAGCGCGGGGCTTTTTCTTGCAAAATGGAGGACGAGCGTTCCCGTCCGTCTAGAGCGAGCACTTCGAGGCCCCTACCGGTGAGGACAGGATGCCCTCGCCACACCCGGCAAGATGCGGGCGCCACAAAGCGCGTCATTAGCAGTTGCATGACGCGTGCTCGACTGATAGCATCTGAATCCCAGGAACGCTGTGTGCTTCCTCGCCCAATCCCCCGGGTGGTTCCCCCGTTACCAGCCTCCGTTCTGCACTGCGCAAAAGCGCCGGGAAAACTGTCATGCGGCTTCGAAATAGTCGATTGGCAAGCGGGTTCCAGCCGGACGAGCTTAGCAAAACGCCGGAGGAAAGGCGCGCGCTCGACCAGCTTTTCAGCGTGACCTACGAAGAACTGCGCCGCTTGGCCTCGAGCGTAAAACGAAGCGATCCCGCCGCCACCCTCAGCCCCACCACCATGGTCAACGAGGCCTGGGTAAAGCTTGCGAAATCCCCAGCTTTCGCCTCCACATCCCGCCTGCACTTTAAGCGCATCGCCGCCCGCGCCATGCGCCAGGTGCTGGTCGAGGCAGCCCGCCGCCGGAATGCCTCGAAGCGGGGCGGGGGCGAGGGCGTCACCGTGGTTGTTTTTGACGATTCCCAGGATCAAGCCGCAGCCTGCGGACAAGACTTGCTCGCCCTGGATACGGCCCTGGAAGAACTCGCGCGAATCCAGCCGCGTCAAGCCATGATGGTTGAGAGCCGGTTCTTCGGAGGCCTCGACATCGCCGAAACCGCAACTTTGCTGGAAGTATCCGAAGCCACCATCCTGCGTGATTGGCGAGCCGCCAAGGCCTGGCTGGCCCACGAACTTCGGCGAGCCGACTGAAAAGCGTAGCTGTAGAAACCTAGCTTGCTGCGTTTTGGCGTCGCAACGAAATGCAGGAAGCTACGTGCATACGAGGGTAGGCGACTATGGACAGCGCACGCTGGGAGCGAATCCAGTCCCTGTTTCACGATGTGGCGGACCTCCCGGAACCCGAGCAGCGCACCTTCCTCAAGACCGCATGCGGAGATGACGAAGCGCTCATCACCCAGGTCCTGGCCCTGGTCGAGGAGGATGCCCGCGGCTCGTCCCTGCTCGACCGCGATCTGGCCCACGTTGCGCAGCAAGTGCTCGACGAAGCCGCCCCTGCATCGCTTCCCTTCAAAGAATTTGGACCATACCGCATCAAGCAAGCCCTCGGCGAGGGCGGAATGGGCGTGGTCTATCTCGCCGAACGCACCGACCTGGGCAGCCTGGTCGCCATAAAAATCCTGCGCGATGCCTGGCTGTCCCCGGCCCGCCGCGAGCGCTTCGCCAGCGAGCAACGTACACTCGCGCAACTCAATCATCCATCCATCGCGCGCCTCTACGATGCCGACACCCTCGACGACGGCACTCCGTGGTTCGTCATGGAGTACGTCGAAGGCCTCCCGCTCACCGAGTACTGCAACCAGCACGCGTGCTCGATCGAGCAGCGCCTCCAGTTGTTCCGCGCGGTGTGTGAAGCCGTGCAATACGCGCATCAGCACGCCGTCATCCACCGCGATCTGAAACCCTCGAACATTCTGGTGAAACCCGATGGCAGCGTGAGGCTCCTCGACTTCGGAATCGCCAAGCAACTCGAGAGCCTTGAGGCTCCGCTGGGTAAAACCGATCACACCATGACGGGCCTTCGGCTGATGACCCCCGCCTATGCGGCCCCGGAACAAATCCGCGGCGACGGAATCGGAATCCACACCGACGTCTACTCTCTCGGCGTCATCCTCTACGAACTGCTCGCCGGAGCGCTTCCCTTCGATCTGTCGAGACTGACTCCATCAGAAGCCGAAACCATGATCGTCGGAAAAGATCCCGAGAAACCGTCAGCAGTCGCCAGGGAAATGACGGCCAGCAAAACCGCCTGGGCTGACCTCGACGTGCTCTGCCTAACCGCAATGCACAAAGATGTAACAAGGCGGTACCGCTCGGTCGAAGCGCTGATCCGCGACGTGGATCACTACCTGAACGGCGAACCGCTGGAAGCCCGTCCCGACAGCCTGCGCTACCGCTTAGGAAAGTTCGTCACAAGGAATCGGCGCGCCGTTTCCGTGGCGGCACTCGTGTTCATGATCGTAGTCGGCCTCGTAATGTTCTTCACCGTGCGGCTGGCAAAAGCCCGAAACGCGGCCCTCGATGAAGCGGCTCGAACCCTGCGCATTCAGCGCTTCATGATGAACCTGTTCCAGGGTGGAGATGAGTCCGTCGGCCCCGGCGACAGCATGCGCGTCGTCACTCTGCTCGACCGCGGCGCGAAGGAAGCCCAGAGTCTCAACGGCGATCCCAAAGTACAAGCGGAACTCTATCAAACGCTCGGAACCATCTACGATCAGTTAGGCAAGTTCGATCAAGCCGATTCGCTTCTGCATTCCGCGCTCGAGCGCCGCAAACAGCTTTTCGGCCCCGACAGCACCGAGGTCGCAGAAAGTCTGGTAGCCCTCGGTGGCCTGCGCTCCGATCAGGCCCAATATCACGAAGCCGAAACCCTCGTCCGCCAGGGTCTCGATATGAACAAGCGCCACCTGCCTCCCAATCACCCGCGCGTGGGCAGAGCGATGTACACCCTCGGAGAGGTCTTGGTAAATGAGGGCAAGTACGACCAGGGCATTCAGGTACTCGACCCGGCGGTAAAGATTCAGTCCGCGCCCGGCGGAGTGCCCGCCGACCTTGCCGAAACTCTGACCGAGTTGGCCAACGCCCAGTTCTACGCCGGCCACCTGGACATTTCCAATGCGCTGAACCTGCGCGTCGTGGCCATGGATCGCCAACTCTACGGCGAACGCCATCCCAATGTCGGCGAAGATCTGATCAACCTCGGCGCCATTCAAACCGAGTGGGGCCACTACGCCGAAACCGAGCGCTACTATCGCCAGGCCCTCGACATCATCCAGAACTTTTACGGCAAGGACCATCCCGAAACGGCCTCGGTGATGACCGTCCTCGGCCGATCGCTGAATGCTCAAGGGCGATTCAACGAAGCGGCCGACATGCTGCGCGAAGCGCTCGGCATTCAAGAGCGCGTCTACGGAAAGGTGCATCCTCGCGTCGCCTCGGCTCTCGGCGAATTAGGCAAGGTGGCGATGCAGCAGGGTAAGCTGGACGAGGCCGAAGCCGACTTCCGCCGCCAGGCCGACATCTATCGCGAAGTGTACAAGGGAAAACATTTCTACATCGGTGCGGCGTTGTCCAACTTGGGAGGCGTCTACATGGAGCGCAAGCAGTACGCCCGCGCCGAGCAATCCTTCCGCGACGCGCTCAAAATCTACGCTGAGACGCTAGCGCCAGATCACTTGAACGTGGCAATAGCCCGGATCAAACTGGGACGCGCCCTCATCCCCCAGCAACGCGACGCAGATGCTGAGGCCGAGACTCTAGCCGGCTACGGAATATTGATGAAGCAAACCAGTCCACCAGCCACCTGGCTCCAAAACGCGCGCAAAGATCTAGTCGAAGAATACAACGCCCTCCATCAACCCGAGAAAGCCGCAAAGTTCCAAGCCGAACTAGCCGATAATAAGTAATGGAGGACGGGAGTCGCGCCCGTCCAACGCGGGCGTCCTCGCCCGTGCAGTAGCACCTATGAGCCAAACCAGCGAAATCACGACGCAAGTAAAGCGCGCAGCCCAAGAAGCCGGCTTCGACTCGTCCGGAATCGCACCCGTCCGCAACCTCCCCGAACTGAATCATTTTCCCGATTGGATTGAAGCCGGATACGCCGGAGAAATGAAATACCTGGAAGCCCGCGACCAAACCGGCCAGCTCAAGCGAGCCTCTCTGCAATCGGCCGCACCGTGGGCGCGAAGCGTAATCGTGTGCGCAATCAACTACAACACCGCGCACCCATACTCCACCCAGGTCAACGATCCCGACCGCGGCTGGATCTCGCGCTACGCCTGGAGCCGCGAGGATTATCACGAAGCGGTAATGCGCCGCCTGCGCGTGGTAGAAAACGCGCTACGAAATACGCTCGTCCAGCGAGGCCAGGATGAAGCGGCGTCACAACCAAACAACGAACGCAAGTCCGGACCGCATCTCCAACGCAAGTCCGGAGGGCTTGAGCACAACCAGCCGCAAAGCGGCGAAAGAATGCAGCCCACGGCGCCAGCCGTGGGTAACAAGCAAGAAATCCCCGAGCCCCAGCGGGGCGAAAGACTAATCGCAACCCAGTCTCCGAATGCGCTAACGCTGCAAACACGGTGCTACGTCGACACCGGCCCCCTGGTCGAGCGCGTTTACGCCAAATACGCCGGCGTAGGCTGGATCGGGAAAAACACCTGCATCCTGAATCAAAAACTGGGCTCATGGCTCTTCCTGGGCGTGATTCTAACTTCGCTCGAACTCGAACCCGATCTACCCGCCCCGGACCGCTGCGGCACCTGCACCCGCTGCATCACGGCTTGTCCCACCGACGCCCTGATCGCTCCCTATCAACTCGATTCCAACAAATGCATCTCCTACCTGACCATCGAAAAGCGTGGCCCGATTCCAGAAGAAATGCGTGAAGGCATAGGCCGCCACGTGTTCGGCTGCGACATCTGCCAGGATGTTTGCCCGTGGAACCGCAAAGCCCCCGCCACCAGCGCATCAGAATTCCAATCAAGAGAAGGACTGGTCAATCCAGCCCTGGACTGGCTAGCCGAAATCACCCCGCAAGAATTCGAGCAGAAGTTTCGCGGCTCCCCCATCCGCCGCACCAAACGCACCGGCCTCCGTCGAAATGCGGCAATCGCCATGGGCAACAGCGGCAATCACCGCTTCGTGCCCGCTCTGGAAAAGCTAAGCGCGGACGAAGATCGAGTCGTCGCGGAAAGTGCCAACTGGGCGATCAAACAACTGTCAGCCCCCACCTCTCCAAAGACGAGGCTGCCACCACTCGACGGACCACAATAACGAACTCCGCGGGTGCCCCATTTCTCGCGCGTCCTTTGCGTGAGAAGCCGCGAAGCGCCGTAAGAATGCAACCCACGGCGCATGAGGTTGCGGAAAACGTCAAAATCGGACGGCTGGAGCTTTGAAGGGGCGCGGCTTTCAGCCGCGCCGTTTATCGTTTTCAAAGCGTTACGGCACGGCTGGGAAGCCGTGCCCTTTCAAAACTCAAACGCTCAGAGTTTTTTCGCAAGCCGGCAAGCCGTGGGGAAAAGCGTAAACGGACAACCCCCAGCGGGTGGAAGAGCAGTTCTCACGCGCACTGTCTAAGGCTCTGGGGGACATGCCCCCTTTCGGCTGATTTATGAGACGGCCTCTCGATACTTATGCAGATCTGAGCTTCGATCGGCGCTTGGAGTTCCGCACCTCGGCAGCGTGGTAGCATTCCCTATCCCGCAACTTCCCGGCGGCTCATGAAGGATCGTATCCATTCTGTTCCAGCACGGCTCACCGTTCTTACTCTTGTGCTCTGTGCCTCGCTCGCCCGCGCCCGCTCGGACGAGCCGCACTGGATCCGCATCAGCACCAGCCACTTTTCCATAGTCACGGATGCCGATGAGAAACAGGGCCGAGACCTCGCGGTCCGCTTCGAGCAGATGCGCTGGGCCTTCGGACAACTGTTGGCAAGAAACCGTATCAACCTGCCGGAACCGATAGACATTATCGGCCTGCGGAGCGACGAAGAGTACGCCAAAGTCGCGCCCATCCGCCAGGGCAGAACGATTCTCGACCCCGGCTTCTTCATCCCCGGCGAAGACCGCAACTACTTCGTCCTGAACCTGTCCAGAGAAGATAGCTGGCGAACCATCTCCCGCGACTTCGCCCAGGTCTTCCTCAGCTTCAACTATCCCCGCACCCAGCCCTGGTTCGACGAAGGCTTTGCGCAATACTTCGCCAGCCTCCGCCTCGACAACAAGCAGGGACAGATTGGCGGCGACCCCGCGTCGTTCATCGAACTGCTGAACGCGCAGCCGTGGCTCGCAATCCCCGACTTATTCGCCATGCAACAGGTCCCGGAATCCTCGCCCCATACTTTGTTCCACGCGCAATCCTGGATTGTGATGCACTACCTCCTGAACCAGAACAAGCTGCCCGAAACCGGAACCTACTTCGATCTGGTGCAGAACCGCCAGGTCCCCATAGAAGACGCGATCCAGAAAGCATACGGAATGAACTCAGGCCAACTCAGCCAGGCAGTGAAAGATTATTTCCATTCGCTGTCCCAACCGCTGCAGGTGCAGGAGAAGGGCAGGCAGCCCAGCGCCGGCAATGCCGGGCTAAACCAGCCCCTGGCAGCCACTCCAGCCGACCAGATCGGCAACAGCACGGAAAAGATTCTCGAAGCGGAGGCGCGAGCGCTGGTCGCGGAAATGAGTGTCCGCCTCCCCGAGCACCGCGACACAGCCGTGCACGAACTCGAAGCGATCGCAGCCGATCCGAAAACCGACAACGTGATCGCACGCCGCGCCCTGGCCTGGACCCACATGCAGAAAAAAGAAGTCGACCGCGCCGTCGAAGAACTGAGCAAAGGCGTGGAGCTCAACCCCAAGGATCCGTGGCTCCATTATTATTCGGCCCTGGTAAGGCACAACTCTTTACAAAGTGGCGGACACGGGACAGGAGTTCTTCCCAACATGATGCAGGACCTGCGTCTGGTCCTGAACTGGGATCCCGAATTCGCCGAGGCCCGCAGCATGCTGGCCATAGCTGAGCTCGAGGGCGGCGGCGTTCACGCCGCCATGGATTCCATGCGCGCCGCCATCCTGCTCAACCCCCGCAGCCAAACCTATCTCCTCAACATGGCGCAAATCTATCTCGCGGGAAAAAACTGG